>ENA-OUQF01000787-OUQF01000787.1-human-gut-metagenome-genome-assembly--contig:-NODE-787-length-21872-cov-5.300179_pt1 | contig 21872 bp, 17 predicted proteins | sample MGYA00237947_ERZ548826 | MGnify/ENA primary metagenome ERZ548826 (study PRJEB26490, sample SAMN05194701) | human gut metagenome | biome: terrestrial biome; feature: human-associated habitat; material... | reverse complement strand
GGATAGCCATAATGTAGTTCTTCCTTTAACTTTTCTCGGCTAACCTTCAGTTACCAAAGATGTCGATCGTCTGGCCCTCGGCGACGGTCACGATCGCACGCTTCTGGGAAGCGCGCTGGCCGAAACCGGTGCGAGTGCGCTGCTTCTTGCCAGCGCGGTTGAGGGTGTTGACGTTCGTCACCTTGACCTTGAAGATCTCTTCGATTGCCTGCTTGATCTGCACCTTGTTCGCATCCGGAGCCACCACGAAGGTGTACTGGCCACGGTCGGAAGCGGCGTAGCTCTTCTCGGAGACGACGGGCTTAAGAATCACGTCGTGAGCGGGCTTGTGAATAGCGACCATCTAAATCAGGCCTCCTTCGGCTCGGTCTTGGCAGCCACGAAAGCCTCGAAGGCTTCCTTGGTGAAGACCACGTACTGCGAGGTAATCACGTCGTACGTGTTGAGCTGATCGACGAAAATCGGGTGAACGGTCGGGATGTTGCGCACGGAGAGCCACTCGTTGATGTTGTCGCGAGTGAAGACGACCGTGGTGAACTTGTCCGCGGTGATCGGGGCCAGAGCGGCGACAGCGGCCTTGGTGGACGGCTCGGTGATACCGAACTCCACCACGGCAACGCGACCGGCGTTGGCGCGATCGGACAGGGCGTAGCGCAGAGCTGCGGCCTTCATCTTCTTGGGGGTGCGCTGAGAGTAGTCACGCGGCTGCGGACCGAACACGGTGCCGCCGTGGTACCACTGCGGTGCACGGATGGAGCCCTGACGAGCACGACCGGTGCCCTTCTGCTTCCACGGCTTCTTGCCGCCGCCGGAAACCATGCCACGAGTCTTGGTGGCGTGGGTGCCCTGACGAGCAGCAGCGAGCTGAGCGGTGACAACCTGGTGGATCAGCGGGATGTGAGCCTGGACATCCTCGGCGGAAACGCCGAAGAGAGCCTCAGGAGCTTCAACGGTGCCGGTGGCCTGGCCCTTGGCGTCGGTGACGTTCAGAGTAACGTTTGCCATGGTTTATCAGGCTCCCTTCACAGCCGAGCGGACGAGAACGATGCCGCCCTTGGGGCCAGGAATGGCACCCTTGATGGCGAGGATGCCGTTCTCGACATCAGCGGAGACGACGGTCAGGTTCTGGGTAGTGGCGGTCACATGACCCATGCGGCCGGCCATACGCTTGCCCTTGAGAATACGGCTCGGAGTGGCGCATGCGCCCACAGAACCGGGACGGCGCTCGTTCTTGTGAGAACCGTGAGTACGGCGGTAGGACTTGAAGCCCCAACGCTTGATGGTACCGGCGAAGCCCTTACCCTTGGTGGTGCCGGTCACGTCGACCTCAGCACCCTCTTCGAACAGGTCAGCGGCCAGTTCCTGGCCGGCCTCGAACTGATCGACGTCGTCGGTGCGCACCTCGACGAGGTGGCGACGCGGGGTGACACCGGCCTTAGCAAAGTGGCCAGCCAGCGGCTTGGTCACCTTGGTGGGATCGATGGCGCCGTAGCCGAGCTGGACAGCCTTGTAGCCGTCAGATTCCTCGGTCTTCACGGCGGTCACCACGTTGGTGGACACGTCGACAAGAGTGACGGGCACGAAGAAGCCGTTCTCGTCCCACACCTGGGACATGCCGAGCTTCTTGCCCAGCAGAGCCTTGCGATTAGACATAATGCTTCCTCCTCCCTTACAGCTTGATTTCGATGTTGACGTCCGCAGGCAGATCGATGTGCATCAGGGAGTCCACGGCCTTGGGGGTCGGGTCCACGATGTCGATGAGGCGCTTGTGAGTGCGCATCTCGAAGTGCTCGCGAGAATCCTTGTACTTATGAGGAGAACGGATAACACAGAAGACGTTCTTCTCGGTCGGCAGCGGAACGGGGCCAACAACAGTTGCGCCCGCGTTCGTCACCGTTTCGACGATCTTCTTCGCCGATTGGTCGATGACCTCATGGTCATAGGACTTAAGCCTGATGCGGATTTTCTGTCCCGCCATTGCCGTCCGCCCTTTCTAGCGATTCGTGTACTGTTTACCAGCCTGTTTCGTGTTAAGGGCACCGGCGCGTATGGCCTCCGTTGGACATACGTCCCACTAGCGGTCATCCATCATCAGTGCGCGGCCCATTGCAATCACCGAAATAATCGCAACCCCGCGCTCGCTTTTTTAATTCCAATTTGCGAGCCCAAAACAGGCAACTTGTTTATTAAAACATTGGGGCGTGACTAATACTGCCGCTTTAGACTCCGGGCGTGTCGCCCCTGCGGCCGGTAGTAGTACATACGCGGATTCGAGGCTGATGACACGCTTCCCCACGCTACAGGAACAATCCTCGTAATCATATGCTCCATGCCACAAGCTGATCGGCAAGACCATTCAACAGCCATATGGCACCCCAAGGAAATGCCGTGCACAACATGAATCCTCGCACCATAATTGGCGCACCACACTCAGCACTGCACGCAGAAGCGCCATGCCGGTATTGTTCCGAGAACCACTTTACAAATAATGGACCCCACAGATGATCTCTGTGGGGTCCATATCCGCTATTCGCTCATGGATGCGATTATCCGCACCGCATCACCTATATACCTATATATAAGCATGCATACGGCGATCTTATCCATGACTTGAACAGATCACACGCGCTCGGAGGCTTCCTCCGTGGCGGCCTCGCCCTCACGCTCCACGCGAATCTTGTGGCCTTCGGCCTGAGAAACGCCATAGTACGCGGCCACGGCGATGTCCTTCATATCGTTGATCAGCGGGATACGCGGATTCGCCGGGGTGCACTGATCCTCGTAAGCACGCATGCCGGCCTGATCGAGGATGGACCAGAAGAAGTCCTCGTCCACACCACACTCCTGGAAGCTCTTGTTCATACCGAGCTTGTTGTCGCGGTAATCCTCGACGGCCTTCGCCAGGTTCTCCACACCTTCGGCCGGGGTCTTGCCCGGGTCGACACCCAGGTTCTTGGCAATCTCCTGGTAGCGTTCCGGAGCGATGTACTTGTTGTACTTCGGCCAGGAGGTGGGTTCCTCAGGAATCTGGCCGTTGTAGCGGATCACGTACGGCAGCAGGATGGAGTTGGTGCGGCCGTGGGCGATGTGCAGCAGCGCGCCCAGCGTGTGGGCCATGCCATGGCACATGCCGAGGAAGGCGGAGCCGAAGGCCATGCCAGCCATGGTGGCGGCGTTGTGCATCTTCTCCTGGGCGTTGGTCTTAGCCAAGCCTGGCTCACCGTTGACGGATTCCGCCAGATTGTCCCATACCAGCTTGGCCGCGTGCAGCGCCATGGCGTCGGTGAAGTCGTTGGCGTACACGGACACATAGGCTTCGAAGGCGTGGGTCAGAGCGTCGAAGCCAGCGTCGGAAGCCAGCTTGCGCGGCTGGGTGCGTGCCAGCACCGGGTCGACGATGGCCACGGACGGAGTCAGCGCATAATCGGTGATCGGGTATTTGTAGCCGGTCTTGTGATCGGTGATCACGGCGAACGGCGTGACTTCGGAACCGGTGCCGGAGGAGGTCGGGATGCACACCAGCTTGGCCTTCTCGCCCAGCGGCGGGATCTTGAAGGCACGCTTGCGGATATCGAAGAACTTCTCACGCACATCGGAGAAGGCGATTTCCGGGTGCTCGTACAGCAGCCACATGATCTTCGCGGCATCCATCGGGGAGCCGCCGCCGACCGCGATGATGGTATCCGGTTCGAACTCCTCGCGCATCATCGCCGCGCCCTTCTCGACGGTGTCGACGGAAGGCTCCGGCTCGACGTAGTCGATGATACGGAAGGTGACGCGATTGTCGCGCGCGCGCAGCTGGTCGATGATCTTATCGACGATGCCGAGCTGTTCCATCACCTTGTCGCACACGATGACGGCCTTCTCGATGCCGTACATGTCGCGCAGGTATTTGATGGCATTCGGCTCGAAATAGGTCTTGGCCGGGATCTTGAACCACTGCATGTTGTTGTTCCTCCGAGCAATGCGCTTGATGTTGATGAGGTTGACGGCCTGCACGTTGCCGGAAACCGAGTTGCCGCCGTAGGAGCCGCAGCCCAGCGTGAGCGACGGGGCGATGGAGTTGTAGATATCGCCGATGCCGCCAAGAGAGCTCGGCTGGTTCCAGATGATGCGGCATGCGTGCATGCGCAGACCGTATTCACGGACCAGATCCTCGTTGTTGGTGTGGATGGCGGCGGTATGGCCGGCACCGAGCTTAAGCATGGTCTCGCACATCTCGAAGGCCTGCTCCTTGTTGTCGGCCTTCAGCACGGCCTGCACCGGGGCGAGCTTCTCGTGGGTCAGCGGCTCGTCGTCGGAGACCTCCTTGCATTCCGCGGCCAGAATGGTGGCGTCGGCCGGAATCTCGAAGCCTGCGGCCTTGGCGATGAACTGCGGGGATTTGCCCGGCACCACGGAGTTCAGCTTCGGGGTCTGGCCGCTGCCTGCCACGCAGCCGAACATGTACTGCTCGAGCTTGGCCTTCTCTTCCTTGTTGACGAAGTATGCCTTGCGGAGCTTGAGCTCCTTGATGAGGTCCTTGTAGATGTCTTTGTGGGCGATGATCGCCTGTTCGGTGGCGCAGATCATGCCATAGTCGAAGTGCTTGGACAGCACCAGGTCGTTGGCGGCGCGGACGATGTCCACATCCTTGTCGACGTATGCCGGTGCGTTGCCGGCGCCGACGCCGAGGGCGGGCTTGCCGGAGGAGTATGCGGCCTTGACCATGCCCGGGCCGCCGGTGGCGAGGATGGTGGCGATGCCATCATGCTTCATCAGGGCGCCGGTTGCCTCGATGGAAGGATGCTCGATCCACTGGATGCAGTTCTCGGGGGCGCCTGCCTCGATGGCGGCGTCGCGTACGATCTTGGCGGCGGCCACGGAACAGTTCTGGGCGCCCGGATGGAAGCCGAAGATGATGGGGCAACGGGTCTTCAGTGCGATCAGGGACTTGAAGATGGCGGTGGAAGTCGGGTTGGTGACCGGGGTGACACCGGCGACCACGCCGACAGGCTCGGCGACCTCGTCGATGCCCAGCACATCGTCTTCGCGGATGATGCCGACGGTCTTCTGGCCGGCCATGTAATGGGTGACGTGCTCACAGGCGAAGATGTTCTTGGTGGCCTTGTCCTCGACCAGACCACGGTGGGTCTCGTCCACGGCCATCTTGGCGAGTACCAGATGCTTATTCAGCGCTGCCACGGAGGCCTTGGCGACGATATGATCGACCTGCTTCTGGTCGAGCTTTTCGAATTCGACGAGAGCCTTCTGGCCCTTGGCCACGAGTGCGTCCACTTCAGCTTCAGCTGCGGCGAGCTTTTCTTCCGGAGCCGGCTTCGCTGCGCTGTTCTTAGTCTCTGCCACTGTAGGATCCTCCTCTAATAGAGATCTGAAACGTGGTGCGTTATTCCCTAACGCTGATTGCTGCAATGCAGCAGTCCTGTCACGGCGACCCGTGACATTCTCGAATCGCCTGTGACCTGCCTCACAATATACATGAATGTCTACACCTTTTCACACTCTACGCGGGTTGTGTGTTTCATGTTTGTTATTGATGCATTGATGTGTAATTGCGAACTTTTTTTGCAAGAAATCATGTTCATTTTAATGATTTTGAGCGTTTTTGTTAGTTTCTACACAGAAGCAAACATGACATATACCCTATTTTTGAAAGTAGTTTTGTAAAATTAGTATCACATAGCGCCCGAATCATACACACTTTACATAACAGGCTTTCTAAAAGCGGGAAAATACTTGGAATTACAAGGTAAACACGCACGGAAAATACTGAAGGCAATTGCTGCGACCGACTTGCCCGACATTTCTAAAAGCCTTTTGATAAAGTGGGGTTCAGACACGCAACGGAAGGAACCGACGATGAGTTCACCCTCGACCACCATTAAAACCGCAAACCGACAGGCCATCATCAGCCATCTGTATCATCACGGCCCACAGACCAAGCAGATGCTCGAACGTGAGCTCGGCCTGAGTCTGCCCACCATCACACAGAATCTGCGCACCCTCACCGACGAGGGGCTGGTCGAGCAGGGCGAGCCGATGGACTCAACCGGTGGACGCAAGGCACAGACCTTCGTGTTCAAAGCGCAATCCCACGCGGCAATCGGCATCACCATGCGAACAAACGCCATCACCATGGTGGCGGTGGATCTTTACGGCAACGTCATTATGCGCAGGCGCAAACGCGCAACATACTGCAACGACAGCGATTACTACGATATGGTCGGCGACCTGGTCACGGAATTCGCCGGTAAGGTCGTACGGTCCGGCAGCGAGGTGCTCGGCGTCGCCTATTCCATGCAAGGTATCGTCTCCGCCGATGGTACAGCCATCACCTTCGGCAAGATCATGAGCAACACCGGGCTCACACTGGAAAAGCTCACCCGTCACATCGAACTGCCGGCCATTATGATCCACGATTCCGACGCCTCCGCCATGGCCGAGCTGTGGTTCGACCATACGATACGCGACGCGGTATGCGTATATCTGGAACGCAGGCCGGGCGGCGCCGTCATCGTCAACGGCTCCCTATACCAGGGCCCGAACCTGAGCAACGGCACCATCGAACATATGTGCCTTGTGCCTGGAGGGCGAATCTGCTACTGCGGCCAGCGCGGCTGCGTGGACACCTACTGCTCCCCCGAGGCACTGGTCATCGACGGGGAAAGCCTATCGGGATTCTTCTCAGTACTGGCGCAAGGCGAGCCTGAGCACAGGCAGCGATACGGGGAATGGATGGACCATGTAGCACAGGCCATTGCCAATATTCGCGCCGTGTTCTCCGGAGACATCATTATCGGCGGCGAGGCATCGCAGTACCTGGATGACGACGCCATTACGGATCTCAAACGTCGCGTGGAGGCCCTCAGCCCATTCCATTCCGAGCATTTCTCGCTACGCAAAAGCAAGTGCACTGACGATCAGAACATCATCGGCGCGGCATTGCGTTTCGTACAGTCCTATGTGACCGATATCTGCAATACGGAAGTCTGACGGCCGCTGTCAGGAACCGGGAATGGTTTTGATGGCGGAGCGGATGAAGTCCATGCCGGCCCCATCGCTGAGACGCCTGGCGAAAGCGCAACCGCCGCTGTACCCAGACTCGTCCCATATCGGCACTCGCATCACAACACGCCAGTTTTATAAAGTCACTTACAAAAAGTGATGAGGGGTTCTATACTCGACACCGTCAACCGGAACATTCGGCTGACGGCAACCGCCCTTCGAAACAAGGACACAACGAAAGGAACATTATGAACAAGAGCAAGCTTTTCGCCTCCATCAAACGCGGATTCACCTTCGCCGGCATGAACGCCCTCGCCTCCGCCGGCATGAACGCCCTCGCCTCCGCCGGCTACAGCAAGTCCATTGTGGACGCGATTAAGCAGATGAAAGACATCAAGTAAGTCCGCAACATCGCATAGACAGTAACGAAAATCGGCAAGGACAACGGGGTCCTCGTCAGACAGCCGCCAGCAGGGCGGTTTTTTATGCCTGAAATCGTGTAGGAATCGGCACTGGCACATGGCGGCAGAGAGCCGACATGCCGCACAGGAACCGCTGCCAATCCCATTATCGCAATCACGCCCACCGGACTTTCCGCATCCAACAGTCGTCAACCTCAACCGCATGCAGAACCCTCATACCATACACGCGCAAAGCCGCATAATACACAAACGGCGAGGGGTGTGCCTCCATCCGATTTCCATGAATGAAGACACACCCCTCGCCGTTATCCAGTAACAGACTCAGACGATCTGGCAGAACTCGATGGTCTCGCCGTTCGGCCCGTACACATTGAAGTAGCGGATGCCATGCTCCCAGAAGCTGTCGATGTGCTGAATCTCGGTGTCTTTGAAGTTCAGACCGAGTTCCTTGGCGTTCTCGAATGCCGCTTCGATGTCCGGAGTATCGAATGCCCAATGATTGATGGCGCCAGTGGTCATCGGCGCAGGCTCGCCCTCCCACGTCTCGATGGTCAGATGGCCGTAACGCAGGAATGCGCAGCGGTTCTCGCCATTATGAAAGATGCCGGCCACTTCGAATCCAAGCTTCTTGGTGTAGAACTCGATGGTCTCGTCGAGATCCCTGGCGATCATGCCGGAATGCTGCAGATCAGTGGTGAATGCGGTCATGGGTTTGCTCATGATGGTTCTCCTTTGAAGTAATTGGAATAAATATAACGAATATGCCTTGCACACGCCCCGGCGCAACGCCGTACAGCCTGCCGATCATCAGTATTCTATTGCGCGCAATCAGTCAGCTTCTGCCCCCTGCCCCGCCGACTTGATGCGATGACCATGCTCATCGAACCCGGGCTGCTTCGGGCGGATGAACAGCGTGAGCACGAACGCCAGCACATACAGCGCAGCATAGGTCCAGCACACACCGCCATAGCCGATGGTCGGCAGCAGTATGGTCGCGATACCGGGGCCGGCGAATGTGGTGAGACCCGCGGCAAGGTTATACGCGGACAATGCGGCACCCTGCCTGCCTTCGCCTGCGTACAGCGTCATGATGGTCGGCAACGACGAGAAGGCACAGGTGCCGATGCCCACAATGATCGCAGCGATAATCATCATCAGCGCATTCGCGCCGAACCACTGCGGAATGTAGTAGAAGGCAACGGAACCAACCGCGAGTACCGCACAGCCAAACCAACGCATCGGCCATACCCAGCCGAAGCGATCCATAAACCAGCCCCAGAAGGTGTTGAAGATCAGGGTTACAACGAACACAAAGCCCCAAATGCGCATCCATTCCTCGGTTCTGAAGATATTGATGCCGCCGTTATGCGTAGTGCACAGGTACAGCGGCATAATGACCGGAAACCCATACAGCAGCAGGTTGTTTATGATACGGATGATGGCGCAGATGAGGATCTTGCGGTTGGTGACCAGGATGGTGGCGCCTTCTGCCAGTTCCTTGAGCTGCTCCTTGCGGCTCAGCCCCTCGCCCTTGACGACCTTGTTCTTCGGCACGAAGAAGAAGCACATGAGCGTGCCGACGATGGAGAACGGCAAGGCGAACCAGAACGTGCGGTACTCGCCGACCATCGGCATGATGAAGCTCGGCAGGTATGCGCCGAATACGCCGATGCCCAGAGAGAAGCATGTCCAGAAGAAACCGGTAGCCGACGCCAGCCTGGAAGGCGAGATATATTGCGCCATCAATACCACAAAGCTGTAGATGAACAGCGGGTAGCCGATGCCGCGGATGGCATACAAGCCCAGAATCAGCGGATAGATATGGCTGGGAATGGCCACGCCGAGAAACAGCAGATGTACGCCGATCCACCAGCAAGCGCCGAACATCATGACCTTTCGCGCGCCGAACATCTCGGCAAGTACGCCGGCAGACCACCCGCCGAATGCCGCGAACAAGCCGTATACGGTGACCAGCAGCGATGCCTGGGACGAGGTGAATCCCTGATCCACCATGAACTTGGACAGGAAGGTGAGTTCGAAACCATCACCGGTCATGAAAATCGCGACGGCCAAAAAGCCGAGCATCAGTACACGAGGAACGCCGAGATGCTCAAGCACCCTAATCATTTGCAATAACCCTTACTCGACTTTCGCTCAACACCGAGGAAGCCGCTTCATAATACACACATTGTAACGAGCTGGGGATGCCGCAGCTCCTTTGCCGCAGCACCCGGTATGGACGGGGATGGATGGCCGCCGCACAAGAGAGCACAATTTGCGGCGGCCTTGCAATACCACTGACGAATTGACCTTACAGGGTCACATCGCCTCACTTGCCAACTTTGACGACGGCCTTGGAAACACCGGTGATCTTGCCTTCGAGGAAGTCCTGCACCTCTTCGAGCTTGAGCTCATGGCTGATGAGCCCGCCGATATTCATCTTGCCGGAGGAGACCAGCGAGATGGCATCACGGAAGGTCAGCGGGTTGATGAAGGAGCCCCGGATGGTGAGCTGCTTCTTGTAGATGTCGTAGGTGTTCATCTCGAAGTGGGCCTCCTGCGGACCGACTCCGAACATCAGCACCTGCGCACCCTTGTTGGCTGCGGCGACGGCCTGAGCCTGCGTGGCCGGCAGGCCGACCGCCTCGACGATGACATCGTAGGAGTCCGCCGGAATCTGCTCACGCGTGGTGTTGTAGGTTTCGCTCACACCGAACTGCTCCTTGTTGCGCTGCAGCTTTTCATCGAAGATGCCGGCAAGATCGACCTGATGCACACCATAGGCCTGCAGCAGCTGGGCGAAGATCTGCCCCATGAAGCCATCGCCGATCACCAGCGCCTTCTGATACGGGCGCAGATTGAGCAGGTCGAGACCATGCACTGCGCAAGACACCGGTTCGATGGCCGCAGCATCGCGTAGGGAGACATTGTCGGGCAGCTTGTAGACCACGGATGCAGGTGCAGTGAACTGTTCGGCAAGGCCACCGTTACGGGTGACACCAACGGCACTCAGATGATCGCAAAGCTCCGGACGCTGGGTCAGGCAGAACTCGCACTGGCCGCAGTAGATATTCGGGTCGACGGCTACGCGATCGCCCACCTTGACGTTGGTCACCGCGGAACCGACCGCGGCCACAACGCCGGAGTTCTCATGACCAAGCACGATTGGCGGGACTGCGGATGCGGAACCCGGACGGCCTGCATATAGATCGTGATCCGTGCCGCATACGCCGGCATACGCCGTGTTGATCAGTACTTCATTCGGAAGAATCTCCGGGGTATCCAGATCCCGGATCTCGAATTCCTTCACACCAGTGAGCACCAGAGCCTTCATGATTGTTCCTTTCGTCAGCGAAAGCGTTTCTGTACCTTGCGGATACAACGGTTATTGTCCGGCAGTTCGTTCTGCCTGATGTCCTTCAGCATACATTCTTTTATCCTGTTTTGCAAATCTGTTTTCTTAAAGTATTTTTCATAAATGGTTTTGCCGGCGCATCGCGCGAACCAATCACCTGGCGATGCAGTATCTAACGACCAACCCACTTACAATGAGAGGTATGCGAAACCCCACGCTTCACCGCTATGCCACAAGACCTGGCCTGTACTTCACCGACGACGGCGGCGCCGATGCCATCGTCCGTTCCGAAACCGCAGACCAGGTATGGTTCTGCGTCATCGAACCAGTAGACCAGCCCAGCGCCTTCTACAGCGAAGCCATACGACTGTTCCCCAACACTTCGATTCCGCTCATCAAACAGATCAGCGAATTCAAGGTATGCACACGCATCATCGAATCGGCCTACGTGCGTGAAACCCTATTCAAAATGGAAGGCCCGAACTACGGCCTGTGGTCCGTGCATATTCCCAAGGCATGGGACGGCATGCGGTATGGCTACCGTGTGGACGGCGCATGGGACCCCTCGCATGGCGTACGCTTCAACCCCTACAAGCTGCTGCTCGACCCCTACGGCAAGGGCATCGACGGCACCATGCAACTCGACCCGGCCGCCTTCGCCTACGAATGCAAACTTGAGGATGGCAAAATCGTTGGCGACCCGTTCGGCAAAATGAACACCATTGACTCGTTGGGCAAAATGCCGGTATCCGTGGCCATCGACGACCGCGCCACCACCAAGTTCGACAGTGAAAGCATGCACCCGCATGTGCCGTGGAGCAAAACCGTCATCTACGAACTGCATGTCAAAGGCTTCACCGCCAACGCGCCATGGCTTCCCGAAGAACTGCGCGGCACCTACGCCGGCCTCGCACACCCCACCACACTGGCCTATCTGCAGGGCCTGGGCGTAACATCCATCGAACTGCTGCCCATTCAGGCCAGCCAGCCCGAAGTGTTCCTTCAGGAACGCGGCAAACGCAACTATTGGGGGTATTCCACACTCAGCTACTTCTCCCCCGAAGCCTCATACGCCACCAAAGCCGCACAGCAGGCGGGCGCGAACGCCGTACGCCAGGAGGTCATCGATATGGTGCAGGCGTTGCATGACGCCGGTTTCGAAGTATTGATGGACGTGGTGTACAACCACACCTGCGAAGGCGGCTCGGCCGGGCCAAGCATCTGCTGGCGCGGCCTCGACAATCTCTCGTATTACCGCAGGCAGAAAAACAACATCGCCTACCTGGAAGACACCACCGGATGCGGCAATACACTCGACTTCACCAACACGCATGTGACCACCTTCGCAGTCGACTCGCTGCGCTACTGGGCCAAGCGCATCGGCATCGACGGATTCCGATTCGACCTTGCCCCAAGCATCGCACGGCTGGACGGCGAATTCACCCGGTATCACCCCTTCCTGTATGCGCTGCGCTCCGACCTGCTGCTCGGCAATCTCAAAATCATCATGGAACCCTGGGATCTGGGCAATCAGGGGTGGAGAACCGGCCAGTTCGGCATTCCCTTCGCGGAATGGAACGACAGGTTCCGCGATACGGCACGCACCTTCTGGCTGTCCGAAGCCGAGCAGACCCAAGGCAACACCATCGGCATGCAGGAGATGGCCACACGCCTGTGCGGTTCGGCCGATCTGTTCGCCACGGACCCGGGGCGCGGCGCAACCGCCTCCGTGAATTTCGTGGCATGCCACGACGGCTTCACGCTTCACGACCTGACCATGTACTCGCATAAGCACAACGAGGCCAATGGCGAAAACAACCACGACGGGTCGAACATGAACCGTTCGAACAACTTCGGTGTGGAAGGCCCCAGCGACGACCCCGTCATCATGTCCAAACGAGAACGCGCCGCGCAGAATCTGCTCGGCATGGTACTGCTCTCGCTCGGCACGCCGATGATTCTCGCCGGCGACGAGTTCGGCAACACTCAGAACGGCAACAACAACGCCTACTGTCAGGACAACGACATCACCTGGCTGACATGGGATTGGCTGTATCACAGCACCAAAACACCGGAAATGCACCGCCTGGAATCCGTTTCCAAGCTCATCTCCATCCGTAAATCGTTGGATTTGTACCATCATGAGGATTTCTTCACCAGGCTCAGCCAAATCGGGCTGTTGAAGCCATCGAGCCGCGTGCAATGGTTCCTGCCGAACGGCACAACGCCGATGGAGCAGGATTGGTTCGACAAAAGCATCCGCAGCTTCGCGATGCGTCTGTTGTCCCTCAACGAGCTCGATGTGATCCTGCTGATCAACGGGGAACGCAAGGATATGCAGTTCCATCTGCCTACCGATACCGAATGGCAACCGCTCTGGTGCTCCGCCGAAACCACCGGCGCCCGCCCTGCCAAGGGAACGAACGTGGAAAAGGTGGATCTATCCAACGAGGATTCCACCTGGACGCATTTCGTGCCAAAAGACACCCGCATCGGGCAGGTGATTCAGACCGTGCAATCCGAGCAGGACGATGCCGAACAGCAGCCGGCCGCCAAACCGTATGCGCGTACCGAAGACATCACCGATACCGTCACATTGCCCGGGCTGACCGGTAAAACGCGCGTATACCGCCTTCTGGCCCACAGTGCGGTGCAGCAACGCATATTGCAGGCGCATCAGCGTCACAGCAAGCCCGCCGATAACAAACAGACCGATAGCAGTACGTCACCGACAAACGCGAATATATGGACGGTGCCGTCCATGAGCATCACGATCATGCGCCAGACCGACTTCGCCTAACTGCTTGCATGCAATCACGTACGGGGCCGGTGCCTTCTACGTTTCCTCAGGGGAGGAACGGGAAAACACCGGCCCCGTACGATATGGATGCCCGATATAGGTGCTGATGGCCGCGGACATCCAACTGGCAGGCAAGATACAGGCACTTTCAGGCACTCAGCCGCCCAAATATGCGAGGAACCCCTCGAAGGGCTTCCTTCGAGGGGTTCCTGCCGATAAGCGAAATCAACGCTTGGAGAACTGCGGTGCACGACGTGCCTTGTGCAGACCGGCCTTCTTGCGCTCCACGACGCGAGCGTCGCGGGTCAGGAAGCCAGCCTTCTTCAGGGTGGCGCGGTTGGCATCGCGGTCGATGGCGTTCAGGGCGCGAGCCACGCCGAGACGGATGGCGCCGGCCTGGCCGGTGGTGCCGCCGCCGTCAACGAGGACGATTGCGTCGAACTTGCCTTCGAGCTTGAGCAGGACGATCGGGGAGTTGACCTCACGCTGCAGCAGCTTGGAGGGGAAGTACTCCTCCAGAGTGCGGCCGTTGATGGTCCACTTGCCGTCACCCGGAACCAGACGGACACGGGCGACAGCCTCCTTGCGGCGACCGGTGCCGTAGCCCGGCTCAATCGCGGAGGTGCCGGTGCCAGCGCCAGCGTTGGTCTCGGTGGTGTAGTTGGTGAGCTCCTCTTCGGTCTCGACAACCTGGGAGTCGTTGGTGTTTTCAGCCATGATTCTTATCTCCTCTCAGGTTTCACTTGGCCTGCTGCGAGACCTGGGCGATCTCGAAGACCTGGGGCTTCTGCGGGGTGTGCGGGTGCTCGGCGCCACGGAAGATACGCAGGCGGTCGAGCTGCACCTTGGCCAGACGATTCTTCGGCAGCATGCCCTTGACAGCGTTCTTGATGATGCGCTCGGGGTTCTTCTCGAGCAGCTCGGCGTAGGAGTCACGACGCAGACCACCAGGACGGCCGGAGTGCGAGTAGAGTTCCTTGCCCATCTTGTTGCCAGTCAGAGCAATCTTGTCGGCATTGATGATGATCACGTGGTTGCCGGAATCGGCGTGCGGAGCGTAGGTCGGCTTGTTCTTGCCGCGCAGCAGGATTGCAGCCTGGGTGGCGAGACGGCCGAGCACCACGTCGGTGGCGTCGATGACGTACCAGTCATGAGTCAGATCAGCTGGCTTCGGAGTGAAAGTTTTCACTGGATTACCTTTTCTATATTGTGTTCCGGGTCTCAGCTGCTTGGTGTGGCTTGGTCAGGGCCGCATCCAAGAGGCGTCGAACCTCATTATCCGTGGGCTCCCTGAAAGTCCTCGATGGCGAGTGGGATAGCGCTTTGAAGGACCCCTTAGGGAAACACAACAATCCACTAGTATATCGCCGGGCTTGACATAGGGCAACTGGGGACACTCCATTGGGTTTATGGCTTCTCTTCCCCTATTTATGGTTTCTCTCCCACCCACTTCGGCTAACCGACTCACCTACGGTGAGGCAATTCCCTGCCTTCTCTCAGCTATCGCTTCTTTCAGGCCTCGTCTACGGACAGTCCACTGGACTGTCCGCTTAACGACTCGGCTCGTCAGAGGGAGGTAAAGCGGGTCAGGAATTGAAGATTTGGGCGAAGCGTTGGGCACCGGGGGTGTCGAAGAGGGTTTCGAGCGGTACCACGTTGCCCTTGGCGTCGGCCAGTGGGATGCGCCAGTTCGGGTATTCGTTGTTGGTGCCCGGCTGGTTCTGCGCACGCTTCTCCCCCACCGCGTCGGTGATCGAGGCGGCGAGCAGCTTGCACGGCGAACCCTTCAGTGCGCGGTACAGCGCGTCGACGATATCCGCCTCGTGATCCTCACGATGTTCGGCAAAGTCGGCATCAAGATAACCCTGCTCGACCAGCATGGCCAGCATCGCATCCTGCTCGGCCTTGGCGGAGGCTTCGAATTCCTCGGCCGGGCCGGTCAGCAAGCCCAGACGCTCACGAATCTTGACGTGCTCGTATTCCAGGTAACCGGCGGCCGGCGGCAAATCGTGCGTATTCACGGAGGCCAATGCATACGGACGCCACTGGGAGGGGGCGCGGAACACGCCGTCGCACTGCTCGAACCATTCAACGGCGCAACCGAGAATACCGTGGCTCGACAGGGAATCGGCCACATGGTCCGGCATCACGCCGAGGTCCTCACCTACGACCACGCCGCCGGCACGAGAGGCCTCGATGGCCAGAACGCCCAGCATGATGTCTGAGTCGTAGTACACGTAAGCGCCATCCATAGCCGAACGGTTCTCGGGAATCCACCACAGGCGGAACAGACCAAGGATGTGATCGATGCGCACCGCACCGGCACGGGCGAACATGCCATGCACCATATTGCGGTAGGCCTCGTAGCCGGTGGTCTCCAGATTGATCGGGCTCAGCGGCGGCTGGCTCCAGTTCTGGCCTTGCTGGTTGAACATGTCCGGCGGTGCGCCGACCGTGGCTCCCTTGGCGAAGCGCTCGGGATTCCACCACACGTCAGCGCCGGAGGGGTGCACGCCGACGGCCATATCGGACATGATGCCGATATGCATGCCGGCGTCCTTGGCTGCCTGTTGGGCGGAGGACAGCTGCTCGGCGGCAATCCATTCCAGCCAGCGGTAGAAGTCCAAAGTGTCCGGGTACTGCTTGCGCAGATTGGCGATTTCCGGGGAGTTGCGATTGAACTTGCGCTCCCAGTTGCCCTCCTCGCCGTTGGGCGCCCCCCACTTGTCGTAGCACAGGCACCACGTGGCATACGCCTCCAAGTCGGAACCACAGTCCGCCTTGAATTGGTCGAATACGCTTTGGCGTTCGGCGGTACGGCCGGCCTTAAAGATAATCCACAGGGCGTGCATCTTGCTGCGCCACATGGCGTCACGGTCGATGAGCTGGGAATCACCGTTCAGCGGTTCGGTGTCGGCATGCAGTCCGTCGACGGCATTCTTGTCGCCCTCGCTGAGCGTGGCATATTCGGCGATCGCCTCAGGACGGATGTACGTGAAGTTGATCAGGCGACGGCTTACCGGCAGATACGGCGACGGGGTGAGCGGGGACACCGGCTCGGCGGCATGCACCGGATTAATGAGCACGAAGTCGGCACCGGTCTTCTGCTTGGCGTCCACCAGCATGGTCTTCAGATCCTCGTAATCGCCCACGCCCCAGGAGTTGGAGGAGCGAATCGAGTACAGCTGGGCCATCCAGCCCCACAGACTGCCGCCCTTCATCGGGTCAAGCAGATCGACGCGATCAGGTGCACTGATCAAAGTGGCGTCTTGCACACGGTCGGCGACCTTGACGTGCAGCGTATGGTAACCAATCGGCAGATCGGCGGGAATGACCACAGCCGCATTCGAAATGAACGTACCATCCAAGTCGTAGGCCTGGGATCCATCTCCAGGACCAACTTCAATGGTGCCTTGATATGGCTCGCCATTCTCCAGCGTGATGCTCGCCGAAGGCACGTCCAGAATACCGGTGTTCACCAGCACCCGGTCCTCGCTACCGGCGATATGCAGCACGGTGGGTGCCACCAATCGGGCGTAACGCTCGTTCAGAATGCGTCGGATGGCGATGAGTTGGGCGCTCTCGCTGGAGGCGTCGATGCCCAGCGCTGCCAGCACCTCGATCAGGACGTCATCGTCTATCTCGTGGTAGTCATGGCTCATGCCCAAATAACTCGTGCCGACACCGACCAACTTGGCCAGTCGAATCAACGGACGGGCCAGACGCTCTTCACTCTCGGTAATCTCACTCATAGCCCCAGTCTAACGCCGTTTGATTGCGCCACACCGTAAGAAAAATGCCATGATTCCGCCAAATTATGTACTTTTTACCCTCACATAGTGAGATGTGAGCGCTCACAATGGTGGACAGGGGGTGATTGCCGGCCAAATTTGCGCGGCAAAACACAGCAATAGTGTGCTTAGCGGCGGCTTTCCACGGCGTGCCGCACCTCGGCCGAGGGGTCGTTGGCCAATTTGGCAAGCATCGCTTCGGACGTATTGGGGTTCAGTGCCACGGCACGGCGGACCATCGAAGAAAGCACCGCCGGTGCTCCCTCTTCGGATTCGGTGCCAAGTACGCCCAAGAAATCCAATGTCTCCGCATCCGCAGTGGGGTCCTGCGCACCCTCAAGCCGCATCTTCCAGCTGGTGCGCTTGTTTTTCAACGCCGTATCCCGGACCGCAGGCACCGGGTCCTTGGTCAGACGGCCGACCAGCCAATTCTTGTCGTCCCCGTTGGCGGCCACGGCTTGACGCACGGACGGTTCGGGGTCTTCGGAGAGTTTGACCAATACGTTCGGGAACGGCATGGTGTCGGCGAGGAACACACGATCGGCCACCGGGGTGTGCGGGTTGCCGGCCACAGCCTCCAAAAGTGCGGTGGCGCGGGAGAACGCCGCCTGATCGGCACGGTCAGGCAACGGCCGACGGGCGAATTCGGACAGTTCGGCCGGGTCGGTGGAATGGCGCAGACGCTCGTATGTAGCGGTCAGCGGTTCGAAATCCACCGGAGCGGCGGACTCGGCTGCGGACTGCGCGCCTTGGTCCTGCTGCTGGGCGTCCGTGTCGGTTGCAGTCTCGGCCGCGGCCTCGGTTGCGGCCTCGGTGGGCTGGGTCTGCTGGCTGGTGGTGTTCTCGTCGGTCATGATGCCCAGCTTAGTCATACAGGCGTCACGCGAGCGGAACCGGAATGTTGACCATGTCAATCGGAGCCGGCACCACAGCGGCATTGAACGCTTCCCGCACACGCTCCTCGAATCGCGCGCAATCATCCTGCGGCACCACCGCGGTCAACTCGACGTTCACCGCATACGATTCATCCTCCTGACTGCCACCAAGCTGCGCCAGGATCTGCTGGAATCGGGCCAACTGCGGGTATTCGAGGCGAACCCGGTATCGCTTGGCGGTCATGATGCGGGCGGCGCGGGCGGCTTTCATCGCCAATGATGCGGCGGATGAGTACGCGCGGACCAGCCCACCGGAGCCCAGCAGAATACCACCGAAATATCTGGTGACGGCAACCACGCAATCGGTGGTGCCCGACTGCTTGAGTACGTCGAGAATCGGCTTGCCGGCGGTACCGGACGGCTCGCCGTCATCGCTCATGCGTTCGGACAGTCGCCCATCCGCGCCTCCGCACACGGCGGCATACGCCACGTGTCGGGCTTTCGGATGCTGCTCACGGATCGCAGCCACGAACGCGAGCGCCTCGTCGAGCGTATCGACATGGGCGGCGTCGCCGATAAATTCGGACTTTTTTTCGACGAGCGAATCGTGGGCAGGATCGTCGGGCGTGTTGAGAATCGTCTGCATGAGCGTGTTCCGGTGGTCGACTGGCTGGGTGTTCGATTGAGCGCGAGGCTAGGCAGGGCTATCAGCGTTCGGAGACGACGACGTTATAGTCTTCGCCGGCGAAGTAGGCGGTCAGGCAGGCGATCATCTGGCGGGTGAGCTCCTTGAACGCGCCGTCGGCACGCCAGCCGACGTGCGGGGTCAGGACGATGCCGGGCACATGGCAGATGGCGTCGTCGGCGGTCAGCGGCTCATGGTCGAACACGTCGAGTGCGGCGGGAACATCGCCCTTTTGCAGTCGGGCAAGCAGCGCACCGGATTCGATGACTTCGGAGCGGGCGGTGTTGATGAACAGGGTGCCGGGCTTCACATGCGCAAGGTTCTCGGCGGTGACGATGCCGCGCGTGGCGTTGTTCAGCGGCAGATGGACGGAGATGACGTCGCTGGTTTCGATGAGCTTGTTGAGATCGTCGACCGGAGTGGCACCGGAGCGTTCGAAATGCTCGGGCGGCACATGCGAATTCCATGCGGCGACCTCCATGCCGAGGGCGCGGGCGATGCCGGCCACGGTGGAGCCGATGCCGCCCAGTCCGATGATGCCCATGCGACGGCCGGCGAGTTGCAGTCCATCGCCGCTGGCCCACGCCCAGTTGCCGGCCTTGACGTCCTTATCGAGTTGGCCAACGCGGCGGATGAGCTCGAACAGAAGGGCGAAGGTGTGCTCGGCCACGGCGTGATCGCCATAATGTTCGGCGTTGCAGACGCGGATCTTCAGCTCGCGCGCCTTATCGAGATTGAGGTAGCTGGCGACGCCGGTACCGCAGAACACGATGCACTTGACGTGCCCCTGCCCGCTGATGGTGCGCAGCAGATCGTCCGAAATGTGGTAGCCGCCCACCAGCAGGGCGTCGGCATCCTTCAGACGCTCGGCTATGGTCGCCTCGTCGGACGTGAATTCCTCGAACATACGCACGCGGGCAACGTCGTGGAGCGCGGGGAACTGGGCCTTGATGGGCTCGATCATCGAGTCAAGCACGGACGGCATCACGACGAGGGGCAGATCGGTGCGTTCGCTTTGGGTTTCGTAAATCTCGGTCATGGGCTCCACATTAGGAGGCCGGCGGGAAAAGCGTCACCTTGCGGCTTCCCCTCCTTGAGACCAAGCCGAGCAACTATTGCTTTGCCGCCTGCTCCTGCGTGATGTTCCATTCCTTGACGACGTTCTGGTCCGCGCCCATCGAATAGATGACATCCCAGATGCGTTGGCGTATCTGAGCGTCGTAGGCTTCGTCCCAACATGTGCCTATGGGATGGTCGCTGGATATCGGGCACCATTGGTAGTTGCCTTGATGCACGTTGGCGGTGGGCACCCAATCGATGCGGTTGACGCGCCACGACCCCTTGACGCCCTTCTTGCCGGCGAACTGGATGCGTGCGGTCACACCCTGATTGTTGACCAAGGTTTCCGGCGTGTTCGCCGACTCGGTGACGGCGTTGCCCAGACCGTAGATAATCCACGTGCCGTTATAGTTCTCGATGGGCTGCGCACAATGGCAACCGGCACCGTAAATAACGTCGAAGGCACCAGTGTCGGCAAGCTCATGGGCTTCCGAAATCTGCCAGGAATCGGCGTAATCAAGGTATTCCTGCACCGAGTGCATGGCGATGGCCACCACATCGGCACCTTGCTCGCGGGCCTTGTTGGCCTTGTCTACCGCGCGCTGGATGTCGCTGTCGTGATTCGGGTCGCCGTCTTCGCGCAGACGATCCACCTGCCAGTCCTCGTCGGCGGTCATGCCGTTGAGGGAGACCGTGCCGGTGACCAGACCCAGCTTGCCGCCGCCGGTCGGGGAATCGATGACCAACGGTTTGGTGGAGTCGGCTTCGGTTTTGTACGAGCCGGTCTGGGCGATGCCATTGGCCTCAAGCGTGTCCCACAGACGGGCGATGCCATCCGCCCCCTGATCCCAGGAATGGTTGGTGGCGTGTGTGCAGGCGTTGTATCCCACGTTGCGGGCGGCATCCGCCACTTCCGGCGGAATGTTGAAGATCGGGTACGCGGCATATGGGCCGCCGCGCTGGGCGATCGGGGTTTCGAATTCGCACACGGCGATGTCCGAAGCCTGAATGTACTGCTTCATCGGCGCGAACAGCGGGTCGAAGTTGAAGGCGGTGCCATCCGTGGCGTTGGGGTTCGGGCCTTGGAAATGGCTCCACAATCCCTCATGGAACAACAAATCGCCGTTGACCAGCATGGCGATGCAGTCCGTATCCGGGCAATCCGGTGAATTGCCGTGATGTTCGGTCACCGGTTTGGGCGTGTTCTTCGCTTTATTCAACGCGACGTCCGACACTCCGGCGTGTGCGGGGCCATTGCCGTCCGTGCGATGGGTTGCGAACCATGCGCCGATGCCCAGCGCAACGGCGAGCACGATCACGAACACGATAATCAGCGCCGCACGGTTGGTTCGTGTCGAGTTGGAGCGATGTTGCCCCTGCCCAGCGATATGGCTCATCTTTGCCCGCCCTTCGGAACTCTTCTTCTCTCTCTAGGGTACCGCCCATCTCGGTCAAGTACTGCGGGGAGGGAGGCGATGAGCAAGCGATTGGACAAGCAATATATAAACCGGTTAATCTTCAATCACCATTCACGAACACCACGCAAAAGTCTCACTTAGTGGACATTCTTCTTTCGTTTGTTAGCCTTTCCCCGAGGTGCCGCACTCGTTCACCCGCTAAAATGGCGGTTTGGAGGCGGACGGACAATGGCGTACCTCCGACTCCGCTTACCACAAGCGGAGACCGACCGTCCTCGGTTATTTCGGTTATTTCTAGCGACACATTCCCAGGAAAGTTTCGCAAAACAGACCCCCAAGCAACCCACTAGAAACACATTCCCAGGAATGCGTCGCAAAACAGATATCCGGACAACCCACCAGAACCGTATTCCCGGGGTTCGAATCCCTCTGACTCCGCGAAGTGCGAACAGGCCCATCATC
>ENA-OUQF01000783-OUQF01000783.1-human-gut-metagenome-genome-assembly--contig:-NODE-783-length-22018-cov-4.372945_pt1 | contig 22018 bp, 35 predicted proteins | sample MGYA00237947_ERZ548826 | MGnify/ENA primary metagenome ERZ548826 (study PRJEB26490, sample SAMN05194701) | human gut metagenome | biome: terrestrial biome; feature: human-associated habitat; material... | reverse complement strand
GACTACACCCTAATGCGCCGTTCGGGAGAAATAGGTCGTTTTTCTTACATAAAAAAATATGACAAAGCCCAAAAAGTCTATGAATATTGGTTATACAATTACGGAGAGCATTATTTTTTGGGAACAGACTGTAGCGCGTACCCTTATGATAATGGCATCAAAACAGGCGAAAAAGGATTTAACTCAATGCCTGCTGAAATAAAAAGGGATAATAAAGTTAGTATTGTATTTCACAAGAAGAACACCAAAGCGTTTGAAGTTTTGTTCGCTTACTGCACAGCAAACGCGCACGTGCAAATACTGCCCAACATTTTCAAGGACGATGACACCGAAAACTACATTGCAAATTTTGATTGCGGAGAGGTTGATAAACTATTCTTTGTATGTAAATGCTTATCAACTCTGGATTACAAACCTCGCATGGATCTATTATACAGTAGTTCTTTTGCGGGATATGCCGTCTATGGGATTCCAACCGACTATTATTGGCAAGTTCTGCGTGAGAAAAAAGACCAGACGCGAGCACCATTTTGGATGTTAGATGATAAAGGATACGAAGAAAGAATGGATATGCTTTCTGATTTTTACGGTGTAAGTAAGTACCCTTTCTCGTTACAAGAGTTCCCCCCAGACTTACCGTGGTTGAGGGTAACGTCTGATGCCCAGATGTATTCTCTCAACAAATACTTATGGACGAATGAGCAACTTTTGCATTTAAGCGTAGATGAAGCAAGGAAAATATACAACGATATTTATACTCAATTACTTGCCGATGGTAAAGTAAAAGCGAGGTGGATATCAGAGTACAATTTGTATGAAATCGTTCAGAGCTTATTCCCTGACGCTATATATCAATACCATTCAGAATGGTTAAAACACCAAAGCATAGATGTATATATTCCCAGCATTAAAGTTGGACTTGAGTATCAGGGCATACAGCACTATCAACCAATAGAATATTTTGGGGGTAAGGGTAGTTTCATTACGCGCGTAGAATTAGATGCAAGGAAGCGCAAGCTTTGCCTTGAAAATGGGGTTAGGCTGATAGAAATAAAGTACGACCAAGTTATCTCTCGCGCTTCGATAAAGAAAATTATATCAAGAACTGTGAGTACGTGTGAGCAATTCAAGGGTGAAAGAAAATAAGCAGGGCAAATAGCCCAGCCTTTGTTTTAGTTGTTGACTTTCGCCGTAGAAAATGATATATTTTCACTAAGGACGGTTCCCGCTGGTGTCACAGCAAGAAACGGCCAACTCTACAAGTTTATAGCTTGAAATTGCCGCTTCTTGCTGGGGTTAGGGGGCGGCTATTTCTTTAGGTTTGCACCCAAACCAATAGCCGCGAGTACAAGCATAAGATGGAGTATCCAGTTTCTTGGGGAGTTCCTCCACGATGGAGCTTCCCACTGGAAGCAAAGGGAAAGCAAAATTAAAGAAATTGTTCCGCCAGGTTGGCAAAACTTATCATGAGGGGAAGCGTGCGCGTGCGCTTATTGATTCACTCGATATGCAGAAGATTATTGATACGTCCTCGGCACCACTTGCAGTAATAGAACGTATTCTATTTGAGTTGGAATTTTTGAGTCTCAAAAGTTAAACTCGTTTGAAAATAGTGGCGCAATTATCACGCTCGTAAATATGAGTTGTAATAATTAGCTAAACTGAACTTGGTTTCGCTTTTAAAAATGCAAAAATGTTTCTGCATTGAGAACACAGATAAGAAGCCAATACAAGGAAGTATATAACATCTATAAAAATAGACCCAGGTCGGAGGTATCACATCAACCAGCCTGGGCTTGTTTCTGTAATGGATGCTGACCATGTGACTGCATGGAGCAAGGGCAGTTCAACAGACATCAGCAACTGCCAGATGCTTTGCAAGACTCATAATTGCGCGAAACGAAACAAATGACATCGTTTCACTTTCTTTAATATAGTTATTGATGGGGACAGCGTGAATGTGCTATCCCCTGATCGTTCTGCGCCACGCCGCATCCTCCGCGCATTTGCGGAGGAATGAGTAAGCATCGGGAGCGACAAGCGTGTTTGCGTACAGTTCTCTTTCCGGCGCGTCTGCGAGGCTCACAGCAACGTCATATGCACCGCAGGCATCGCAATGTTCAAATTCTGCTGAAAACTCTCTGAGAGCCGCAGAAACGCTCTCAGCACATATTGAGTATGTGTTCCGACTACTCAAGCAAGCAAGTGTGTTCGGTGTGGTGAGCGTAACAAGGTACACACGCTTAACTGTCTGCGTTTTCAAGTTCTCCATGCTCGATAAGCCCTCCTTCATCAAAGCCTTCATAATAAAATTCCTCGCTGCCCGGTTCGCCTTTCTTCGGCACCTTGACAAGCGGGTCGCGGAGCCGGTCAAAGCGCACTCTCGTGACTGTGGGGCGCGTCTGGGTAACTTTGCGCCCATCGAAATTGTAGGAGACTGACTTGAGCTGATACTCCACGATGACGGTCTGCCCCTTTTTGAGATACTGCGTGACGACCTCGCTCATGCGCCCGTAGGCCACGAACGACGGAAAATCGTAGGTAGATTTACCGTGCGGGCGAAAGTCGCGCTCACAGGCAAGAGTGAACTGCGCATAGGGCTTGCCGTCCACCGTGCCGTACTTCTGGACAGGGTCGCCGGTGAGATAGCCCATTATGCGTCCATCGTTCAGCATATCTCCACCACCAGTTTCAGTTTATTCTCATAATAGACGGCGCACTCGCGGCTTGCACCGCCGCCGAAGATGCTGACGGGTATCATCCTGCCGCCGATATTGCCGAAGCTGAAAGCGCAGCCCTGCGCGCCCTCAGTAAAGGCGACAGGCTCTTTGAAGTCCATGTCCTTGATATTGGGCACGAGCGAAAGCGACGTGGTGTCGATGCGCATAGACTGCGGCGCGATCTTAATGGCCGTGCCGTTATCAAAACGGATGTGGTGTGCGGAAATCTTTTCGATTTTCATTACTTATCTGCTCCCCTTTCTCTTCTGTCTCTATACGGTTTACATAGCGTGTACTTCCAGCCGTGCGGTACTTTTTCGAGCTTGCACCAGCCGGTATAGAAATACCTCATATCGCCGAAGTATTTGCCGCCTGGGGCAATGTTATTATACCATGCATCATATTCCGGGTAAACGCCGGGATTGATATTTGCGCGGCAGTATTCGAGAACCTTTTCAGGGTCACGCTCCTGCGTATATATCTTCACTATTTTGTAGTGGTCGCCGCCGTACTCGCGCTGTCCGGCGAAGAGCTTCTTATGGTACATTTCTGATTTTCTCCTCCTATCTGAAGCGTATGGTGATATCATAGTCCTGCTTGAGCGCGTTTTTGACGTCCGCAAAGGTGATAGCGCCGTCGTTGAGCTGGGCGCAGTAGAAGTCCACCTCTTTGGCAAGGCGCTCTATCTCATCATCAGGAAAACCGTGCTTGTCCTTGAGGATGAAGAGCATCATGGTAGAAATGAAATTCGCGCCCTCTGCGTGGCCGAGAGCAAGCGCACGGTCAACGTCCTGCTGAGTGCGCGGAATACTGCGGGGAGATTTTTTCCCTTTCATTTGCGCCCTCCGTAGATAACTCCGCTGACGGAGATATTCATATTGTAGCGCTCCTTGAGCGTCATAAGGGACACGGTATCGTCAAGAACTCTCTGCCGCTCTGCAAGCATGTCCGGGGTCATATCTCCCTTTTTGAGCATCTTCTCATAGCCGTAGCGGGTGGAAACGCATTTATCAGCGATGGTATTTGCCTTTATGTAGTCCACCCTAACAGGCGCAACGAAACTGTCTCTAAGTTTCTCCATTGCCTTACGCTGATGCTCCTTATCAAGCATACGAAAAACCTCAAAAGCTTCTAAGCCTGTGGACTTTCGCAAAGACGGCAGGACTTCATCGAACAGCCATTTTTCAAAGCGTTCGGCAGATTGGAGCGCACTATGCGTGATGAGCCGATAGACATCGCCCTCTGGGATGAACACCATCTCAATTGTTTTGTCTGGTGACTGTGGATGGGGTAGGTGGCGTTTCACCACCCACCGGCAATGTTGCTTAATTGCGTTGGTGGTGTCTTTGTAGCCAAGGGCATTGGCAATGTCTTTTGCGCAGAAAAGATATTTTCCGTCCTCATATATCACCCTGACGTTGCCGAAATCTTCATGCTCTAAGATTTTCAATGTCAGAGGCGACGGTTCATTTTTGACTTTTACTCTCTGCTTTGTCATTATTCCCTCCTATCCTCAGTCGTGAATGTTATCTTGCTGCCATCGGGGAACTCGAAATTGAGCCTGCATCCGAAGAAGTCCGCCGCACCGATAAGATCGGACACGGAGAAACTGTCTTTCTGGAACTTATTACTCAATGCCTGCGGGGAAATACTCAAGGCTTCGGCCAGCTCTCTATGCGTCGTGCCGGTGAGCGCAAGCAAAGCCTTGACCTTTGTACCAATCAAATCTGCATCACTCCTTAAATTAAATCAAACGAAATTGCGGATTAAAGAAACGGCAAAGCGGATTAAAGCGTTTATCATTTTCGTAAGGTCACAAAAATGGTGGTTTCATCGGCCTTTTTTGCACGGTCTGCACAGTCAGCCCAGAACGCAGCGGCAGAGCGCGGCGTGGCGAATGCAACAGGCGTTCGGTGCTTCAAACTGCCGCAGACCACGCCGAAGAGCGTCTTTGCGATGCCTCGCGTTGGGAAGGTCATGGAGGTTATATGCGCCTCTGCGCCGCACCGAGGGCAGGGGCAGAGAGATACGCCCTCCGGCGTCGGGATGGTCTCAAGGGTGGGTCTATTCCTCATGGCCGCCTCCTTTTCTCTCCCAATGGCTGTCCGCCTGCCGGAGGATTTTAACCAGCAAATCAAAAATGGCGTCCAACCTTCGGACAATTATCTCGTCATAAAATGCTGATGACATCTCACTTTCTCCTTCCTCATGCCCCGGCGCTCAAAAGCGGCTGGGTCAGTTGCGCGGCCTCAATAATATATTTCGACGGATTGACCATCACTTTTTCGTACTCTTCCGCCCCCTGGAACTCATCTATAACGGTCTTTTCCTCGGCGGACATATCCGCATAGTGCTTGCGCCCGTAGCTCGGAGGGAGCCAGCTGCGCTCTCTGGCGGCGTAGATATTCAGCCTGTCGATAAGCGGCGCGGCCTCCGGCTTGAATTTGATGTGACATGTGCCCTTTTTATAGAACTGCGCCGTAAACCATGTAAGGTCAACGACCGTCTCGCCCGCCGCGATAGCGTGCTTTACCCACGCTGAAACATCGCGCTTTATCGTGGTTTCGCCGCGGTCAAGATAATTCAGCGCTCGTTCCAGGTCACTCAGTTCTCCATAGACCGTATACTCGTTCAATTCCCTCTCGTTTTTCCAGCCGCCGTAACTGTGAAATCCGTTTATTGGGAGGATGACTTTCGTGCCGACCTTGTGGGCTTTATTCGTCGCCCAGCTGTTATAGTAGTGAATATTCTTCTGGCACTCCGGGAACCATGAATATTGCGCGGAAAATTTTTCAAAGAGAGCGTCTATACTCTCCTTCACACCGTCCACGAGCTGCGCGTTGAGGTCATAGTAGACCTGCTGGAGGTTGAAGAGGTTGAAATCATAGCCGCAGAGCTTATCGACCATTGCGGTGTAGTCATTCTGCATCTTCGAGGTCATACGGGATGTAAACTCCGGCTTGTTGAGCAGACCGCGCCAATACTTCATGCGCAGGGCTTTCATGTACCGCTCTATACCGGACGTGCCGACCGTCTTGAACTCTCTGCCGTTTATGTTGATGGATATAAGCGGCTCTATGTAGCTTTTGGATGCGTCTAAGTCGTCCATCATATAGGGCATAAGGGCGTTGTATTCTTCTATGAGCTTTCTGCCAAGCTGCGCTTCAAAGTCAAAGGACTGTATCATCTGCTCCGCCCAAGAGCCGTACACCATGGCATCGGGTTCTGGCTCGTTATTGTGCAGCTCTTCGGCCTGCGCTTTTTTGAGGTTTTCAAAGATAGTTGAGGTCTTGCGCTGCGCGGGAATATTCACATAGACTATGGCTGCTTCGACATCGGTTCTGCGCTGCGCGTGCTTGAATGCGTCACGGACAAACTCTATCTTTGCGCCATACTCCGCGAGCTTCTGCTTGAGGACTTTGCGGCGGTTGGTATACGGATTCCTGATCGTCTCGGCATTGAGCAGGCATACAATTTGACCGCCGTCAGCCTGAAGCTCCAACGCCTTCAAAAGATGTTCGTCACCGTTGGAAAACGGCGGGTTCATTATGATGAGGTCATAGTGCTTGTGCGAGTGGAAAGTGAGGAAGTCGTCGCCTATGACTCTGTAGTTCTTCCCGCGAAGCAGGGCGATTAGATTCGTGTCGTGCTCGATCATGTCCACGGAGTCCATATCAAAATTGCTTCCGCATCGGCGGCTTTTGTTGGCAAACTTTATATACAGCTCCGCAAGGTCGCCTTTTCCCGCTGACGGCTCCAAGACTGTGCAGATCTCCTCGGACTTCTTTATATTGCCGAACATCTTTCCCGCAAGCGCGCTGGGTGTGGGGAAAAACTCGGCGTTCGGGTCTGCGAGGTACGAGACGATGTTTGTACCGCTCTCCGGGGCTTCCTTATATCTCTCGGCGATCAACTGTTTTGCCTCAAAGAGAGAGGACGCTTTTCCAAGGTAACCGCCCTCTTCCAGACTGACACCGTAATATATACCGCGTCTGCTGTAGTTATCGCGGTACTGGTTTATCTCTCCGACTTTCCCGCGGTTCGTGTAGACAGCCCAATGCGGTCTGCCGTTCGGCCACTTCTCGCGGAAGTCGCTGTCATAGCCGTGAAGATGCAAGTGCTGTTCAAAGTAAAAATGCAATGTGCTATAATATTCCTTCATGTGTTCCTCCCTGTTTCTGTGTGGTTCTTTAGGCTGTTGTTATTTTTCTCTGTGTCCTGTAATACGGCCAAAATTGGCGGTATTAACTTGCCACGCGGCACCTTCTTCGCCATTTCTGTACAGTTCTCTATATGCTTTTTCCAAACATGGCCGCGATTTTCTTTCTGCCCTCGACCGTCACAAGCGTCTGTGCGCCGGTTTTCTCGCCGCTGACATACTCCTTGAGGGTGAAGTAGCCTTTATTGGTCTCGGCGTAGGGTCTGAGCTGCTGTTTCTTGTCTCTATAAAGATAACCCTCGGCAATTAGTGAACGTATCATTTCGCGCTCCCCAATGTGCAGTTCTTTGGCGGTCTCTCGGAACGAGAGATCGTTCCCACGGTCAATGAGCGCGTTGAAGTAGCTGACCTTCGGCGTATCAGCCTTGACTTTCTCGTTGAGTTTCTTGACAGTTTCAAGGGTAGAACGGAAAAGGAGCTTCGTCTGCTCGTCCGCATAGGGCAGATATGTGTCGATAAACGCATCGTCGTTAGCCACGTAGCCGCCGGTACGCCTTATTGTCGGAATGATTTCATCAGCAACAAGCGCCTGAAACTTCTCGGCAGTTTCGTTCTTGGCTTTCATTGCGAGCCGGTAGAAGATATTTTCGGGGATGTAACCGTCTTTCCCCACTTCTGGGGAAAATCCCAACTCGGAAAGATACGCGCTCACACGTTCCCATTTAACGTACTCCACACCATTCTTTGTCTGGGTAAATCCCAGCCCGCGTGCAACCGCTTCGAGGTTGAGGTATGCCACGCCGTCCTTTTCGTAGCAGTCCACACCGCTGATGTTCATAATTTCGTTTGACATTTGCTATCTTCCTTTCTGATTCTTTGTAGTTCTTCTGAGGTGTTGGGATGGTAGCATAGCTGTCAAGCGCAAAATCGGTGTTTTTCTCGGTTTAGGTGTCAAATGTGCAGATTTTCATATAGTATTCACAAGGCTTTACCCACCTACACAGCAAAGTTTGTGCAGTTCTACCGACGTAGTTAGGCGATTTTGTGCAGCTCTCCCGGCCTTGTGGGGCAATTCTGTACAGTTCCCCGATGCAGTGACCTAATTCTGCGCAATCCTCCGGATGTCGTTCCGGCGGCGTTGTGACCTGCTTTTGTGCAGCTCTCCCGGCACGGCTACGGTAATGATGCAGGTGCGGAGTATCTCTACATCCGGGCTGAAGGTGGCGGTGTAATAATCGCCCCAACTATAGAATTCGCCCTGATTGAATTTTCCCTTAAACATCCATTCTGCATAAATTTTCATTGATTTACATCCTTTCTATGAGCTTTATGAACCCCTGCCGCTTGAGGTTCTTGAGCCACGTATGCAGGAACGCATCAAGACTGACGCGCAGGCGCTGAGAGTACATCATCTGGCCGTCCACGTCCTTGTAAACCTCGTCGTAGCTCCCGGTATAGTCGTTGCGGAAAAGTACCGGCTCGACGGTCTGCGCGGCTTCATCGACTGCGAACTCTATCTCAGGATCAGCCATAAGATCGCCGTTCTGCTCGGAGTAATGCGCGATGTAATACACCGGGCGGCCTTTGTAGTCCGAGAAGTAAAGGTATTCGGCGGCAAGGCGCGTGTAAGGTTCATTCTCCACGCTGATGTGAAAATCGTGTCGAGAAAGCGCCTCCAAGATGGGGCGCAAGTCCTGATAGTTCTGCTTTGCGTGTTTCAGTTCGGTCATGTTCGTAAATCCTCCCAAGTATTTTTGCGGGCGCGTGTTCACGCAAACCCCCGCAGTTTTTCTATTGGCCGTGTTCTGGCGCGGGAATATGTAGTTCCCCCGGCAAAATCCCGCGGGCGTGTTCGTTGCCCGCGAGACTTCCGGCGCACTCTGTTCATGTTCAAACAGTGAGCGCGTCAATCATGCTGTTCCATTGGTCAATTGCTGTATATCCCCATAGTTCGCGTTCGATTTGTCTCAAGTCGGGGGTTTTCTCGTCAATCTTGCGAAGCCTTATTAATAGCTCCACCGCCTCGGCTCTTGTGAGGCATGACCAACTAACCGGGAAGCCGAACAACGTATTGAAACAGTCGCACATACCAAACGACACTTCTCTTGTTTCGACATTTTCTACCAGCATAAAGCGCCCGTTATCATATAAGATATTGAAAGTCTCGCTATTCTTGCCGTGATTGAAATACCATTTCCGTTGCTCCATTGTATAGCCCTCCGAATATTCTTTTTTTAGGCTCACCGAGGCGCTATCACCTTGCGGCGCGGTTTTGCCCATGAGCGCCCGCCATATAGGCGGCTGGACTTGCACCAGCGGCGGCGGAGGCCGTCGGCCTTGCGGGCTTTACGCGGCGATTATAGCCGCGCGTATTTGCTCGATGATCTCATATATTTTAGTGCTGCCGGTGCCACTGTTGCGCTTGTAATAGCGCACGGAGTACCGCGGAGCACCGTCAATAATGGCAATGCTGCATTGTGCAAAGCTGTTGAGTATCCAGCCGCGTGTACGCAACGGGATTTTTACGCCGTGCGCGTCGGCTAGCTCGACCAGTAAAGCGCCGTCTTTTATCAAACCGCCACGCGTGAAAACGTTCTCGACCTCTTCGAGCGCTTTATTGTGCAGTTCTTCCCGTTCCGCGGCTTCCCGTGCTTCCTGCTCTTCCCGTTCCCGGCGGGCGGCTTCTTCCTTCACTTCCATTTTGGCGCGGAGCTTCGCGGACAATTCCACACAGTTCTCTAGTTCGCCCAGGACAACCGCGCCGACGAAGTCGGCGAACGTGCCGCCGTTGTCGCGGGCGTTGATGTAGTTATGAACGCGAACGCGCAGACGATCCCGGATATAATCCGCCTGCCGCGCCGGGTCTGAGCCGTACCGCAGTATTATGGGCTCTTCCAGCTCTTGCAGCCTGTTCACCTCGTCGCCGCTGCTCCTTTGCCAGACTCGCGCGCGTTCTTCCCGCGTGCCGTACAGCTCTACGCAAGCGGGGAAAAATCCCAGAACATCGGTAAATTTATAATCTGTCATCCTCAGCGGCACTAAATAGTTGTTGATCTCGACATAAAGAAAATACCTGTCGCGCTCGTTGGCGGGGTATTGGTTTTTATCTGTACATGTCCAAAGCTTGTACGATTCCGCGCCGTTGCTGACCTCGCGCACAAAATCCGCGCGGCAGTTTTTGCCCTCGCGGTTATACATGCCATTAATAAAAAGGGGCTTTTTTAATGTGCTCATGTGGTAAAACCTCCGTATTATATTCTGATTTCTTCGCCGTCTTTGATGACAATATATTTATTGTTCCCGAGCCAAACAACAGCGCTTAACGGTACATTGTAAGACTCGGCCAATTCCGCGCGATCCTTTTGGGCTTTTTCAATTGCTATATTCTTCATTGTTCAAAACCTCCGTATTTTTTAGGCTCGAAGCCTGTAAAAACGCCCTGCGTAGCGGTTGAGACTGTGCAGCCGTCCCGCAAGACGCTTTTACAGACTGCCGGGAAAGCTCCGGCAAACTGTGTTTTATAAATTTGCGGCGTCCTGCTTGTAATAAGCGCGGCGCGCGTCCATGTATGCGGCCTTCTGCACGGCAGAAAATCCGGCCAGCTCGAAAAGCTCTGAAACGTTGGTGTAATCCTTGACGCTGTCAACATTTGCAAAAGCGCTGATCACGTCATAATCTGCCTGCCAATTTATGCCGTACTCGTGATTGCACATCTCATACAGATATGCGCTAAACCAATATTCGCGGTCGTTGTCGTGTGCGTTCTTCGCGGCCTCCAGCCGCTCCAAAAGCTCGGACATGTGGCGGACAAAATCGGCGTCGTCGTAGTAGGCCATGCCGACGCGGGAAAAGGTTTTCCCAGCAACAGAAGCTTCAAAAGCCGCTTCTTCTGCGTCGTTGTGAATTATGCAAAACGCGGAAACGCGCGGACGGCGCAGGGAATAATAATTACAGATAAAATAGCTTTTTGCGCTGTAGTCGTTGTAGTCCTCGACGGTGCCAAGTTCGGCTTCAGAAAAAATCGCCCGGTTGAGTTTCTGCGCGTAAATCTCGCGCAGTTCGGCACGGTTCTTGCCTATGTGGTGCAGCTCATAATCATTGACATATTTTATGTGCTGCCCGTCTGCAAAGACGCAAACAGAATAACCAAAAGCGCCGCCAAAGTCGATAAAATAACAATTGTATTCGCCTTTTACTGTGGTTTTCTCGTTCGCCATTTTCGCGGCTTCCGCCTCGGTGAGATTCTCAATCTCATAGATGTTCCAGTTCATTTTCATTTTTGTTATCTCCTCTCAGATAAAATACATAGTCCCGTCTAGCTCAACGGCTACGGCCTCTTGTTTGAGATCGTCGCGCATGCGGACGGCAAAATTAACAACGTCGTCCAGGTGCTCATCAAGCGCAGACTGCGCAGCGTAGGCAAACACGGCGTTATTGTCCTCGGTTATGAGGCCGTGCGTCTCGCTCATCCAGTAGCCGCGGACGGGCGTTGACGTTGCGCCGCCAAAACACTGAGACAGCAGCGCGGCGGCCTCGGTCACGTATGCGCTCGTATCTCCTGCAGTGTTCGCGTCCACCGTGCCGGGGACGTACACCGTTATTTTGTGGCTGAGACAAAAAGAGTTTTTCAGGATGTTGTTATTCATCGTGCGGCCTCCGTTCCATTTTTCTTTACCTTGAGTTTTTAGCCTGCCATCATCAGCGCCGGGAGGCTATCCCCGGCGGACGCCCTCGCGGGCGTTTCGGCGTTTTTTTAGTCTGCATATGCCGTATACACGGCATAGCAATACTGGTTGCTGTACCCTTTGCAGGGCACACCCTGATACCATGCAACAGCATAGTGCGTTGCACCCTTTGAGCTAAACAGCTCCATCGCCTTGCGATAATTCCCGCGCTTGCCGGTCAGGTCGGCGGGGATGGGGATTAACTCAGAGTTAACGCCGCGGTTAGCGACGCCAATATAACCGCGCTGGCTACCGGTAACATACTCAGCTATTTTTTTCATTTTTTTGACCTCCGTTTTTGTTTTGTGATGTTATATTATCACGTAATACGTTATAATGCAATTGGCAGAATGCACGAATTATAACGTATTACTTTGTATATTTTGTATATGGTATTACTCAAACGGACGTGTTATAATAACGGTGCGGAGGTGATCAAGTATCAGCATACCGATAAACAGCAACCGGACGGAGGCGCAGCGCCGTGCTAAAAATAAATATGAATACAAGACATTGACCGTAATGTCTTGTAAAATGAAAAAAGCTGACGCCGAGGAATTCAAGACCGCGTGCAAGGACTCCGGCACGACAGTTAACGCCGTTTTTACGCGCGCGGCGACGGAATTTGTGAAGAATTATACAGAAGAAAAACTAGCAAACGGAGGTGTAAAGCATGGGACAGACTGACAGTCAATTTAAAGCTTTTTTGCGTTTCGTCTTGGACGCGCTCCGGGATGCCGCGAGCGAACCAGACGAGAAAAAGCGCGCCGAAAAAATGAACAAAATTCTTGATAATCTCCAAAAATCACTTGAAGATTAAAAGAAGAGCAAAAAAGAGCAGACCGTTAATTTTCGGTCTGCTCTTTTTTTGCGTTCTCTGTTTACTTTTCTCCTGGCCCCTTTGCGGCTGGACTCTCCGTCAGTGCGCATCCGTCTAAACTGTTGTGTACATAATCAGACAAAGCCGCATTAACTGTCAGTCCGTGCGCCTCGCACAGCGCTTTAAACGCTTCCGCTTCTGGCTTTCGCACCTTGCAGGCAAGCACGGCTAAATTTTTAAGATCATATTTATTCTGCGACGCCCGGCGGGCATCGCTTTTTTTGTCGCCTTTTGGCACGGGCAATATATCACCTCCCCGCATTTATTATAACCAACGTGCGCACGGTTAACAATATACAACTTCAACAAAAAGTACGGTTAACCTTTGTGCAATATTGCGGCTTGAAATACTGTTAACCGTACTGTATAATAGCACACGTAAATAAGAAAAACACATCTGACAGATCAGATATTAACGGAGGAAAAAAATGACTGTGGAAACAATGCTATACCGTAGGTATAAACAGCATTTCGCCGACTGCGAGACCGTCGCCGGGAGCTACGACAAGAACACCAAAACTATTGATGTTTTGCTGCCGGATGGACGCTTGAAGCCGTCCGGGGTTCGCGGGAAGACTTATCATTACATGGAGTTTACCGGGGTGGAGATCGCCACGGGGAGACATGTTAGATGCACGATCAAGGCAACGTGCAGAGCTAACGCGATTAAAAGACTCTCAAGTAATTGCAAGTGGGATATTTGAGCCGAAACGGTCTAATGACCGTCCGCCGGGGATAGCCTCCCGGCGCTGATGATGGCAGGCTAAAAACTCACGGAGGCCGACGCGCTGCGCGCGTTTATCGACTGGTGAGCGGACGAGGTCGCCCGCGCAAACACCGGCCGCGACGGTGACGGCCTCCAGGGGCTGACCGCGGAATAAAAAACCGGGAATATCTGGGGGGTTACAATGTTATTTTATGGCGAATATGTAAATGGGCGGCGCTATGTCCGCGCCTACGATGAGGTTAAGCACGGCGCGCCGCGTATCGTGGGGGACACGGTTTTTTTGTATCATAATACTGTTTGCGGGGGCGCGGACGGCATTTTTACTTCGGAAAAGTCCGCGCTTGCGTCGTGGGGGAAATACTCCCGGATCCCCGTCGTCATGCCTAACAACAAAATAATAATCCCGGCGCAGTATTTTGGGAATGATACGCCGGACGATGTTTTTACACCTTATAGCATGATACGCGGGGAGTTGTGGCCGGGAGAGTATTAATATTAATCCAAGTTATAGACAACTGCCGGAAACCTTGGAGCCAACCGCACCGGCTAAAAAAGCGAGGCACCGCCACAAAATTTTTTTGGAGGATTAAAAAAATGAAATATTTTGCCAATTGCAAGAACCTTGAGGAGCTCAAGAAGGAATTTAGACGGCTGGCCATGATCCACCACCCCGACCGCGGCGGCGACGTCGAGACCATGAAGGCCATTAACAACGAGTATGACGCAGTATTCCCGGTGCTCAAACTCAAGCACAACCAGACCGCCGCAGAACCCACCCACGAGACCGCAGAGAGCACCAGAAGCGAATTTTATACGCAGTACGGTTTCAAGGGGAGAAACTACGATCGAAATTTGAGCACAAAGGATATAGCGCAGAAAATCCGCGAATACGTCAAGGTCGCGTATCCTGATTGTAAATTTAGCGTTACAACACACTATGCAAGCATGTGCAGCGAGATCCGCGTTGCTCTCATGTCTGGACCCTATGCCGCAATAGTAACCGGAGCCGATCATGTACAGATCAACCAATACCACATAGAGCGCGACGAGCGCTTGACCGACTGGGCGCGCGCCGTCCTCCTCGATGTTAACGACTGCATAAAAAGTTATCATTGGGACGATTCCGACGGCATGATTGATTATTTCGACGTTAACTTTTATTATGATCTTGACGTCGGCAAGTGGGACAAACCGTACACCATTACCAACAAGCCGCGCAAGATCAGCGCACCCAAAACCGAAGGCAAAGCACCGACACCGGCAGAAGCTAACACGGATCAGCCCCAGACAGCTCCGGCGAAGCTCGCAGCGCTTCGCGTAGAGTTTAACGCCGAGTTCGACGGTATCGAGGTTTATTTTACTTCCAAGCCCTCACAGGAGACGCGCGACGCGCTCAAGGCTGCCGGGTATCGCTGGCACAGCGTTAAAAAATGCTGGTACGCCAAACGCACCGAGGCGCATTTACAGGCGCTTAAAAAAATTGAGGACGAAGCCGCAGCGTAAACCCCGCCCCATACATCACAATGCAATATAGAGCCCCTGAGACGGTCAGAAATGGCCGTCTTTTTTATTGCCTTTATGCAGATGTCGACCGGGGACACGATCCGCGCCCATGCCCTTTAATTATATATTATTTATATTATATATATTATATCCAAGATGTTATATATACTGTGTGTATAGGTATATATTAATAACTTATGTAAATATTAGAATATACAGACATTCCCGCCCAGAACACCGAGCACCAGGAGCGCCCGCGCACAAGCTCACCAAATCCCGAACCAGACGCGAGGAACGCACCCAGAAGCCCACACAAGCGCCATATATCGCCCCCCCTATTCTTATAGACCATACCCCCGCCCCAGCCGAGCACACGACGCACGACGGAGCTTTACACAGTCGTACAGCTCCCCCACACTTTTATATATAAATATCTAAGATATATATTATATATACTTAAGATTTATAAAATATGTGTGTATATAATGTGTATATATCTCTATAGATATATATAAATATATAAAATAAGCACCTCTAAGAAGAGAGAGAAACACAAACAGAGAGAATACACACACAGCCAACGCAAGGAGTAGAGCAATACCACAAAGAAGAGAGAACGCCGCCAAGAGAAGCAAGGACACAGCAACACCCAACACAACGCGCTGCTGACTGTCGAATCACTTTAATACAGTTCTTCAGGCGGGGAGTGTCGCCGACTCGCGCTTGTTCACGATCTCGGGAGCATTTGCGAGATTTTGCGAGTTTTCAAAAAATCCACGAAAACCGCCGTCAGCGCTGCCGAGGCCGTCTAACTCTGGCCATTTGTGCAATAATGACCAGAGATAGCACCCCGTCCCCACATCCAAAACCGCGCGGGGGCTTGATTTTTCAAGGTTTTTCGGCGGCAGTCTCATTCTCTCACTCATTCACTCTCCACCTCTGCCCATTCCGACTTTCAACCTCTCCCCTACTTAAAAATCAAAATCAGGATTTCAAAAGGTTCTCCCTCTCAAACTGTTGCATATATCACACAATGGCATATTCAATTATAATCTGGCTAAAATACAGATAATCATTCGCTCTGGTTTTGCGTTATTCGCGCTTGTCGCGTTCTCTGGCGCGTTTTGCGCGTTTCGGTGGTGTAATTTCATTCCTAAACATTAAAAGCGTTTTTAAGGCCGTTCTCGTGCGTTTTAAGGCGTATGATTTTTGAGTGGTTTTCAGCCCGCCCTCGGATAATAGCCGGTTCACACTCAGCAGAGCTTCGTCTGTCGGTCGGACATGGTTGAGATAGTGACCGGCGCAGAGCGCGAAAAAAGAGGCCACCTCCGTAGAGATGACCTATTGATATTTTATTCGGTATAATCAATTTCTCCGGCTTTTATGCAGGGGAGCTCGGCGGTGACTATTCGTCTTCCGCACCGTGGGCAGGAAAACGGGTGAAAATGCCACTCACGCATGTACCCCGATGACGTGTCTCCGCGAAGCGACAATGATGGAAGCGTATAACCACAGCGTTCGCATACCGGCTTGAACTTCATGGTAGTTGTATCTGACTCTTCGCCTAAGAAAGTTCCTTCAAGCAAATCCGTCGAGCGGTCAACCTCCGTAAGCCGCACCAGTTCGGCCATTGCGTCGTAGGCTTCGTAAGAAGTATCGAAGAGCATACCTCCCATCACCCCGTTTGTGTCGTCTGTGCACAAGAGGCACTCGCCCCAACCATCGTGGTGGATGCCGTAGCTCAGACCGCTCCACGGGTCTGATTCGTATGCACAGCCGAGCTCACCATGATAGTTTCCCTCGTCATCATGCACGCCGATGTGCAGTTTCTCCTTGCCGCAGAAAGGACACCTATACATCTTCGGCGTCCCGTTGAGAGCGCACACGATGCCGTAACAGTACACCTCGCCCTCCTCCATGATCTTAAACTCTGCGTGCGGTAGCTCAGTCTCGTATGCCCATGAGCAGTCTCTTTCTTCGGGGCACCACACTGCCCATAACTTTCCGACGTAGCGCAAGGAATCTTGCGTAAGCTTTCTCCATCGTCACTCACCTCCGCCCCAATTTCAGCCACAAGGCATCCGCGATTGAAAACAACGCCCAGATCATAAAGAAGTCGCTTTCAAGGGGCTTTCCAACTATGATACATATAACGAACCAACCAAAATACAAAAGACTCATTTTCTATCTTCCCCTTATTCATCAAGCCCTAGGCTTTCAAACAGTTGTTTAGCTTCTTTGTCATACGCGTTGTAGTCCGGATAGTTATCCAAGATATCAGCGTACCTGCACGGCGAATCCAATGCGCATTTTTCAACGCACAGAGAACAGCCGTATTTTATCTGCTTTACGACAGAGGGCGGCAGTGCAGACGCTTTCTTTGTCCGTCCTGCACGATGGAACGGCGTTCCGCAGCCGCAGGATGAGATTTGCCCTGCACGCAGAGCTGTTCCGCGCGCGGAAAACTCTTTGCCGCATCGCGGACATTTGCACAGCCAATACGCACCTGCATGAGTGCCCCCGCTCCTGGCTATGACTTCTACGCCATTGATAACCTGACCGGTCATATCTATCACGCGGCGACCGGATGCTTCTTTGCATCCCATATCCGTCACCTTCCTTTCTGCATAATGCGGATATTTATGCATCCGGCAGCCATTCCGCCGGGCATATCGTATTTGTCTGTCGCAATAGTTCATTTTTAAATTCGTCAACTGTAAATACGCCCTCTTTCACGAGTAACGCAATTCCAAATTTCAGCAAGTCCTCATCGACCATAGCCCCCTGCGGATAGGAGACATACTGCACGACAAAGCGCTTTACCGCTTCAAATTGTTCGTTCGATGCCCACATGATTCATTCACTCTCCATCAGAAAAATACTTTGCTGTGCTGTGTATTCATTAAAACGCTCCTCTTGAAGCTTAAAATACGTCGGGTCTATTTCGCATCCCACGAAATCAAGCTCTGCGTCATAGGCTGCAATGCGGCTGCTACCGCTTCCGAGATGCGTATCAAGAATCCGGTCGCCGGGTTTCGCGTAGTTTTTGAAAATCCACCGATAGAGCGCAACCGGCTTTTGCGTGGGATGAATCCGCTTCTCGTTCAGCTTTTTGTTGCCCTGCATTATTGCGCCTTCATGCATGCTCTTCCCCTGTAACATACCATTCCACATAAATCGGAACTGCCTCACGCTGGTAAAGAGGTCCGTCGCGGCCAGCTCGCAGTCAGAGAAACTACTTGAGGAATTGCACTTGCCCCACACGATTCGCCCCGGCGCAAAGTGGTAATCAAAGTAATTGCATCCCCACACTATGTAATGCTTGGCTACACGCTGAAGCTCTTCAAAATACTCGACGCCGGGTATATCCCACTGTGGGGATATAGGATAATCTCGGTGAACGCCTATCTTGCTGACGCGGCTTCCGTAATAGCCGCGCCTTTCCGGTCCTGAGAAATACGGTGGATCCACAACTGCGAGGTCGAACGCCTTGTCAGGCACTCTGCGCATGTACTCCATGCAGTCACAGTTGATTACTGTGCTTTCGCTCATTTCATCACTCCCTTATACTTCATCTCCCCATGCATCCCAGCCGGGGAATCGTTCTCTCGCAAATATCTCTATGCGCGGCTCATAGCTCACCAGTTCTATCATACGGCGCATTTCTTCGGGCTTGCAGCTATGCACAGTTTTGGGGGCATAGAATCCCGTTTTCCCCTGACAGCGTTTACCTTCGGGAGAAACTTTGTATGGCAAACGCTTCTTCGTCGTGGCAAATATGCAATGTTCAGTCAGTCCTCTGTAATACTGTCCCAAGCCCTGCTGATTCTTCATCCACGTTATCGTTGTCACATAATCAAAGCCCCACGCCTTTACGCAATCAATTGCAGCGGGTAGATAATTATTGGTAGCCCAGCAGTACAGGTGGCACCCGGCACGATCTGCGAGTTGGGCAACCGGGAGCGCCTTAATCTCGGCAACAGACATTAAACTGTAGTGCTTGTCCGCTCCGCGCTTGATTTTGCCGCCCCCCCGCTCCGGCCACGGCGGGTCTATGTAGATTGTGCGGTATTTGCCGCTTGGAAAGTCGCTCATACGCCCTCCTTGATTTTGAAAAACTGACAGCCGCGGCCTTTATCGCAGTCGTTGGCACAGAACCGGCATGGATTCGCATCGAGCACCAGCAGTTTGATAATTCGGCATAGCCGTTCTATCTCGCGTCTCTGTTCCTGAATTAGAAGGTCTTTGGGTGTCACAATAATGTTGCGCCTCCCCCCGCTGTTTGATAAATGCGCAGAGCGCCAACCGCGAGTTGGTTGTATTTGAACGTCTGTACTTCCTTGTTGCAATTTTTAGCTTTGTCATAGAAAAACTTGCCGTACTGCGCTGTCTTCAGCCCCAATTCGTTTGCCAAGCGTCCGACCTTGTTTGCGGATATGCCCAATTCCTTGCCGATTTCCTCGGCGGTGTAAAGATGTTCGCTTACCGCCGTCGGAAGCGGGATAACCTCTTTGCCGCAGAGTGCCGCACTTGCATAGCTGCTGCATACCTGCCTATACTCCGGCGTGGTCATATCGCTGATTTTGAGCCACAAGGACGCTACACGCGCACGAGAGTTGTTGAGCATGGCCTCTGCCCTCTGCTGTTTAGCTGTGTCTATCTGTACGCCCGTCGAATACGAGCCAGTCGTGCGCACAGAAGGCAAGATTTCCGATGTTACCCAACGCTTAAACTCTTTCGCGTCGGGGAGCTTTGAGGCAAATATCAGACTGTACACGCCGCTCTCGTTGATGAGTGTAGGCTTCTGCTCTCTACCTATGGGGTCACGAATCGTTACCCCATAAATTTTGTCAATTTCCTCTACGTGGTCGGCAAGAGCTTTACGCGGATTGCTGTACCCCAGAGCCGCCGCAACGTCCTTACCCACGAACCAGACAACGCCGTCAATGAGCACTGTCCTGATTCTTCCGAATCTTTCATTGCTGAATACTGTTAAGTCGTTCATATTTCAAGTCCTTTCTAAATTTTCGTGTTTAGTCCGCATCGTCGGAACACTTGTCCAGCGTCACGACGCGGATAATACCCGCATTGGCGATCATCCTGCGGCAGATGGGGCAAGGTTCTGGGACAGTAATCTGTGTCCACACCGGATGCACCGCTGTTTCGAGTTTTGTCCCCGGCGGACAGCAAGGAAAGTATTCCAACTGCTCTCCATACAGATACATCGTCGAGCCAAGCATTTCACTTCTGGAAGCCGATATAATAGCGTTCTGCTCCGCGTGGACACTATGGCAATCGGAGTAGTCACCGCTATTGCTGGGCTTGTCCAGACGCTTACAGGAGCCTATATCACAGCAATTAGTCTCACCGCGCGGCGCACCGTTGTAGCCCGTGGCGATTATCTCGTCATTCTTCACGATGACTGCGCCATATCGACGTTTGAGGCAGGTACTCCTCTGCGATACGGCTTGAGCTATTTCAAGGTAGTAGGCATCTTTTGAGATTCGCTTCATTACATATTCTCCACATAGCACCAGCTCTGCGGGGCGCGCTTTAGATAACACTTCGTGCAGTCTCCACACTCTATCACTGTCGGCTTCGGGCATGCCTTGGCATCATACGGCTTGACGAACCGGCTCAGCTCTCGCGGTTTATCGTAGATTTTCAGGTTGGAGATGTGCCAAAAGTACGCTTTCCAAGCCTCATCACCGAAGTAAGAAAGCATATCATTGTCGTTCAAGCACCCATCTTTGTAGCACAGTTTCAGCGCCTCGCTTTCGTGCATTGGCATATCGCTACCCGGCGGGGCAACAGAATATGCCCACTCACTTTCTTCAAAATCGAAGTATTTGATTCCATTGCACACAAACTCGCCAATAACTTTGCCGTTCCCACATTTATCAAACGCGTTATGGCTGTGGTCGTCCGCATAGGAATACTTCGGCCCTGTCCAAAACTGTTTCTTCGCGTCCTTCGTGCAATAGATGTAGCACTTAAACGGCGTTTCCAGCTTCGGGCGCGATTTCCGCACCTCAATGGTTTTTTCACCGTTAACGATTTTTTCACACCACTTCGGGCGTATGCTGATTAAGACTGCCTTCATGTTGTGATGTCCTCCTCCGTTTTTGGGTACAAATCTTCCAAATCCCCCGCAAGCCTGTGGTACTCACGGTTCTCCTCCATCTCAGCGTTGAGCCTATTCTTCAAGTCCTCAATTCGGGTCTGCTGTTCAAGGAGCGTTGTCACGCACGCGTCGATATACTCCGCAGCAGCGAGATAGCCGCGCATGCCTATCGATCTTCCATCCTTGCCATCTCTCAACACGTCCTCTTTAAGGTCAGCAAGGAACCTCACCAGAGTTGCCATACGATTTGGTGCATAATTGCTCACTTTTCATTCCCCTCCTCATAATTGTCTTTCAAGTATCTGTTTCGTCTACAACAGGAACATTTCTGGTGTTTTTGCTTGTTCTTGCAAGTACCGCAACCGCCGATAGTAATACTGTCTGCGAGAAGCGGATTGTTCGCTATGAAATTCGCTTCCAGTAGCTGGATTATGTTTAGAAGAGCGTTGTCCATATATAGATTGTTATTTGTCTTTCGGTTAATGCGGCACTTACCTAAAAAATCCAGCAAGTGGTCAAAATTGATATACCTGACTGCGTTGCCGTACCACTTCATGCGCTCGTCCTCTTGCTTTGTCATTAACACACTGTTTCTCCTTTCAAAAATTTGTCTACATCGCCGACTATACCGGCATCCTCGTCTCCGAAATGTCTCTTTACGACAGCAATCGGGAACTGTTCAATTTCGCTTGCCCAACGGCAGTTTTCCGCGCCGTGGATTTCAGCCCAGCACAGCGGAAACCCGCCTATTCCATCGAATAGTGAACCAAGCGTCGCGCCCTCCGGCAGATACTCGCTTATGCGGCGCAGAAGCCACTTCCAGAACGGGAGGGCAATGCTGTTGCCGAGGGCTTTATACTTCGGTGCATCAGCTTCTTTATGTACGCGTCCTTTCTCATCCGTCCACTCACCTATGTCAACCCATCCGTCCGGGAATCCTTGAAGTCTGGTACATTCCAGCGGAGTCAGCCTACGTACCGCAGCAGAGCCGAGGACAAAAGTTTCTGAGCCCTCTCTAAATGTGCAATTTCCTCGGGCTCTCAAAGCGTGTGCTACAAGCATATCGTTATAAGCATCCTGCCCGTTGTAGCTTCCAGCGTGTGCTCCCGGCGAGAGCGTCCCTGTTACCTGCTGATACGTCAACGGCACTTGCTGTCTCTTATACACATCTGACGCTGCCG
>ENA-OUQF01000780-OUQF01000780.1-human-gut-metagenome-genome-assembly--contig:-NODE-780-length-22099-cov-6.853656_pt1 | contig 22099 bp, 17 predicted proteins | sample MGYA00237947_ERZ548826 | MGnify/ENA primary metagenome ERZ548826 (study PRJEB26490, sample SAMN05194701) | human gut metagenome | biome: terrestrial biome; feature: human-associated habitat; material... | reverse complement strand
AGCGTCAGATGTGTATAAGAGACAGGTTATATTCTATGTATTATGCCTATTTTTGAAACTATGCCCTATTTAGACTTCCTAATACTTTTATTTTATTATAAACAACATCTTTAAGTGCTTGTTCACCACTTGCAATAATTTTTCTTGGATCATAAACTTCTGGATTAGCACTAATATAATCTTTAACAGCTCCTGCCCAAGCAATTTGTAAATCTGTATTTATATTAACTTTACAAACTCCATTTGAAACTGACAATGATAAATCTTCTTGACTTAGTCCACTTGCTCCATGTAAAACAAATAAAACTTTATTTTCTTTCAATTTTTTCATATTATCATAATTTAAATTAGGTTTACCACAATATATTCCATGCACACTTCCTAAAGATGGTGCTAAAGCCAAAACAGATGTCTCATGATAAAATTTTATTGCTTCATCTATATCTACATAATCCACACTGTTACTTCCAGGTTGAATAAGTCCTATTTCAGCTTCAACACTGACATTGTTTTTGGATGCATAATTGACAACTTCTTTTGTAATTTTAACATTTTCCTCATATGGATATTTACTTGCATCAATCATTACAGAAGTAAATCCTGCATCAATTGCCTTTTTACAAGATAAAAATGTACTAGCATGATCTAAATGTAATGTTACAGGTACTATAATATTTAAATCTTGTATCATAGCTTTTACCATAGCAGCTACAACATTATATCCACCCATATATTTAATAGCACCTTCACTTACTCCTAAAATAACGGGACTGTTGTAGTCATTGCATGCCTCTAATATATATTTTGCCCACTCTAGATTATTAATATTAAATTGTGGAATGGCATATCCACCATTAAATGCATTTTTAATAAGAGAATCCATTTTTATCATGTTATCACCATATTTATTATATTATGGATGAGAAAAAAAAACAACCACTGGTTATTTATAAATATAAAAGACCAATGATTATTAAGATACTGCCTCCAATTAAAGTTGATATCTTTCCGAAAATTTTACTTAGTTTTTTTCCAAAAATTAAGCCTAAATATGTAAATGTTCCCGCAAAAAGAGAAAATATTATAGCACTTATTAATGGTTTATCATATATTGAATTTAATCCTATCCCTACTGAAAAACTATCTAAACTAACAGCAAATCCAAACATTAATAATTCGAAAAAATTCATAATTTCTACTTTTCGTTCATTTTTAAAAGATTGAATAATCATTTCTATTCCAATTATTAAAAGAACTATAAATACTATAACATTAGGATTAATTTTGATAAATGATAATATACCACTTCCAAACCACATTCCAATAATAGGCATAAAGAAATGATATACACCAACTATAATTGATAATAAATTTATATATTTTTTTTCCAAATTTAATGTCCCATAAGCTAGTGATAATGAAAAAGCATCCATACTAAGACTTATAGCTATTAACATAACCATTATTAATCGCATACTATTCTATTCCTCCTAGTAATAATATGTTACCAAGTAATTTTATATTAATAAATTTAGGAAAAATATTTATCAATTAATTCTTTTACAAAAAAAGTATATTCAGTATCATCCGTTTCATTTTCTTCAGCTTCTAATAAGCATAAAGGAGGAAATAAAACACACCACCAATTATCACCAAGACCTTCTCCTAATGTAACAACAAGTGATTCATAATTACCTTTATCATACTTAATTCCTTTAAATTCTTTTTCTGGAAAATAATTTGTTCCAAAATTAATTTTGTACCCTTTATCATAATTTTCTTCTTGTAATTTTTGTTCTATCTTAAGAGAAATACTATCTAAATTTTTAGCTATTATTTCTCTAGCATCATTAATGGTGCTTGCACTTTCGATAAGAGGATATGTATTATCTTCTAAAATTTTCTTTATCTTTCTTTTAATTTCTTGATCATATACAGAATTACTATTTGGAATAACTCTAAGCCTAATAGCTTCTGCTGGTATTTTTACTGATGCACTATCAATTTCAGTAAGTGTAAAATATACACATATAAATAGTACTAACATAAATAAATATTTTTTCATATCATCACCTATTTAATGATGATACAAAATTTATAAAATATACAAAAAAAGCTTATTTGTGATAAGCTTCATTATTTAAAATACGGTAACTACGGTATATTTGCTCTAATAAAATTATGCGAAATAATTGATGTGGAAAAGTCATTTTAGAAAATGATAATAATAAATTACTTTTGTTTTTAATATTTACATCTATTCCATATGAGCCACCAATAATAAAAGTTATATTAGAATTTTGTATTTGTATTCTATCTAACTCTTTAGAAAATGATACTGAATCAAATTCTTTTCCTTCAATAGCAAGAGATATAATATAATCCTTAGGTTCTAAATATTTTTCAATATTAACAGCCTCTTTTTTCATAATTATATCTTTATTGTCACCTATCTCATCTGGCACTTCAATAATATTTATTTTTGTATATTTTTTTATTCTTTTATAATATTCTATAATAGCATTTTTAAAATACTCTTCTTTTATTTTTCCAACGCATATTATTTTAATCATATTTCTACCAACTCAGTTCTATTTGTTTGCGTTGAAATAATAATATTTACCATATTATTATCATTTTCTTCTAAACTTGTTTTTAATGTATCAAGTGCTAGTTCTTCAGTATTATTTTCTTCACTTAAGTGAATTAAAATTATTTGTTCTGTTTTAGGGCCTATAAATTTATTTAAATATGATGCTGAATCAGCATTTGATAAATGCCCTCTGTCACCTAAAATTCGTTGTTTTAGGTGATATGGATATCTTCCATTCATAAGCATTTCTACATCATGGTTGCTTTCCATAACATATAAATTTAAATTATCCAAATCTTTATAATATTTTCTATGTATATATCCTGTATCAGTAATATATGCAAGACTACTTGTAGCATTTTTTAAAATATAACCATTGGAGTCATCAGTATCATGTGATGTTTTTAATACTTTTACATTTATATCTTTTATACTAAAGTCAATATCTATTATTTCGTAGTTTGCTATATACATTTCCTTCATAAGTTCTTTATACATTATTTCACTTAAATATACTTTTGTTTTATATTTTTTTATAAAAACACGAAGTCCTTGAACATGATCAACATGGGTATGTGTAAGCAATATTCCATCAATTTCATTTGGATCAATACCCATTTCTTTTAAATTTCTCTCAATATAAAGGCAACTTGTTCCTATGTCAATAAGTAGTTTACTTTCGCTTGTCTCTATATATGTAGAATTTCCTTTAGAGCCACTTGCTAAAACACTTACTTTCATTATTGATACATTGTCCATGGATTTATTCTTCTACCACCATACCATGGAGCTCCTCCTACCCAAACTTCAAAGTGACAGTGTGGACCAGTCGCCCATCCTGATTGTCCTACATATCCAATTATTTGACCACGTTCAACAGTCTCGCCTTTTTCAACAGCTCTCTTAGACATATGTGCATAACAAGTATAATATCCATTATTATGATTTATACATACATTATTACCATCCATTGATTTATAATTTGATTGATATACAACTCCATTTGTTGCAGCATATATTGGTGATCCATATCCTGTACCAGATATATCAAGTCCACCATGTAATTCACGAGATCCATCAATTGGATTTATACGATATGTAAATCCTGATGATATTGTATATCCACTATTTGTAGGCCATACCCAATCACCAACACTTCCAACTGATTGAACATATTTATCACCTTTTACAACAATTTCATTTACTGCTGCTTTTAATTCTTCTTTTGATATAGGTTCTACATAATATATTGTACCATTTACGTATTTAGTCATTTGCGAAACACGCTCTAGACCGTCTTCACCTTGTTGTAAAACTTCACTTACGCCAACAAGTTTTGTAGAATCATACTTAATTTCTGTTTTATATTTACTTACAATGTCATTTACAGAATACTCTTCCTCAACAACAGAAAGTTGCGGATCCATAACACCAATGACAACTTCTTGTCCTGGAAATAAAAGATTTTTCTCACTAGTAAATGTAGGATTTGATATTAAAAATTCTTCAACACTTATTTGATTATTAAAAGCAACATCACTAATTGTGTCTCCAACCTGCACAGTATATGTCGCTTGAGCTTCTGTTGTACCAAATAAAAGATACTTAGCTAACTCTGTACTGTCAGTATAAATACTTTCTGTAACAGGAATATTATACTCTTTTACAGTAATATCATCATCTACATATACAGACTTAATTTCACTACCAGTATTTTGAATTTTTGCTTGTGTTTTAGTTTTATATTGTTCATACTTTTCTTTACCAACAAAGGTTTCAATCATAGAATTAACAGCTTGTTTAAAAGTATCTTTTTCTAAAACGTAAACTTTCTTAGTTTCATTTTCTTTTTTAATAGAAAATTGATATCCTGACACTGTAAATGGTTCTTTCTCATAAATTAAATTATATATATCTTCAACTGATTTTACATCTTCACTATAAGTTGTTATTTTTTTTATTTCCAAACCATTAGGTATGTGAACTTTTTTCACATTATATTTTTTCTTATATTCAACACTTTTTTTATTTATATATGTTTCTAATTCTTTTTTATCTTTAATAACTCCCAAGTCTTCATTATTTAAATAAACTTTATAATATGTATTTGGTTCACTAGTTTTTCTATACCCAAATGTAAGTAATGCAACACATCCTATAAAAAATATTAGTAGTACATTCAATATAAACTTCTTCATAGCTCACCTACATTTCTTCCTTATTTATGAAATTAACAAATGTTGAAGTATTTCTCCTAAAAATCAAGTCAATTGTTGTTGTTGGACCACTACGGTGCTTTCCAATTATAAACTCACTTCTACTTGTATTTTCATCAATTGCGCTTTCTTTATTATAATAATCATCTCGATATAAGAAGGCAACTATATCTGCATCTTGTTCAATTGATCCAGACTCTCTTAAGTCACTTAATATTGGGCGCTTATCATCACGTCCTTCAACACTACGTGATAACTGAGCTAAAGCTATAACAGGTATTTCAAGTTCCATCGCAAGTGTTTTTAATGATCTTGATATTTCTGCTATTTCTTGTTGACGATTCCCTGCATATTTTGGACCACCACTAATTAACTGTAAATAGTCAATTATAACAATGTCTAGTCCATCTTGTGAACTAGCAAGTCGTCTACACTTTGCACGTATTTCAGCAATTGTCATACCAGGTGTATCATCAATATACATTTTTGTATCAGCAAGTCGACTAATAGCTTCATTAACTCTTTTCCAATCATTATGTTCTAATCTTCCATTTTTTAATTTATTGAATTCAATTTGTCCAACAGATGATAACATACGAACAGCTAATTGTTCTGCTCCCATTTCCATATTAAATAGTGCTACTGTCTTTTTAGCATTCATAGCTATATTTGTAGCAAGATTTAAAGCAAATGCTGTTTTTCCCATGGCAGGACGTGCTGCAATTATAATTAATTCATTAGGATGTAACCCAGCTGTTACTTTATCCAAATCATAAAAACCAGTTGGCAATCCTGTTATTTCACCTTTGCTTTGTGATAATTTTTCCAAATCTGCTTGTGTTTTAAATAAAACATCTTGAATAGTTCTAAACTCTGTACCCTTTCTTGTTTTGACAACACCCAATATTTTCTTTTCAGCATTATCAAGTATAGAACTTATATCTTCTTTAGAAGAATATCCTGAATTTGTTATTTCAGTAGATGTTTCAATCAATTTACGTAAAATAGCTTTTTCTTCAACAATATTAATATACTCATCTACATTTGCGGCAGAAGGAACTATATTAATAATTTCACTTAAATATTCAACATTACCAATTTGTTTTAATTCCTGTCTTTTATCTAGTTCTGCCGTTACTGTTGTGATATCGATTGCACTTCCTGCTTCAGCTAAACTTGATATAGCATTAAATATTTTGGAATGTGCATCAGAATAAAAAACTTCTTGCGATAAATTTTCTAAACACTTTTGTAAAGCATATTTAGATAAAAACATAGCTCCCAATACAGACTGTTCTGCTTCTATATTGTGTGGCATTGTTTTATCCATAAAATCACCTAGCTTTCTTTTTCAACTACTATTTTAATTTCTGCTACCACTTTTTTATGTAATTCAATTTCAACAATATGTGTTCCAATCCCTGTTATTGGATGGTCAATTTTAATTTGTGTCTTTGATACATTATAGTTTTTTTCATCCAACATCTTCTTTATTTGTTTAGTTGATATTTGTCCAAACATCATATCTTGTTTTCCAGTTTGAACTTTAAAAACAAATTTTTCTTTTTCTAATTTCATTTTTAAAGATTCCATATCTTTAATTAAAAGATTTTCTTCTAATGCATCATTTGAAACCTTTATTTTTACTTTTTCTATATTACTTTGATCTGCTTTGATAGCATAGCCATTCTTTATTAAAAAATTTTGGGCATATCCATCCTTAACTTCTTTTATTTCATTCTTTTTTCCTTGACCTTTTAAATCTTTAAGAAATATTACCTTCATTTTCATCACATCCTTTAATTATTTCAATTAACTTATCTTTTACACTTTCTATAGTAGTGTTTTCAATAGATGAAGCGGCATCAGTTTTATGACCTCCTCCACCTAAACAATACATTATTTGCTCTACATCAATATTTCCAATTGATCTTGCACTTATAGCAACTGTATTATTATCTATATAACCAATTGTAAAAGATGCTTCTACATTATCAAATTGTAACAAATCTTCGGATATAAGTGCTAACATATATTTCTTATAAATATTGTTATCCATTACACATAAAGCAATTTTATCCGTTATCATATTACTGTTTTTTACAAAATCTTGACGCTTACAATAATTTTCTTTGTCTTCTTTTAATAATTGTTTTTTTACAATATTATCTGCTCCAGCTCTTAATAAATATGCTGCAGCATCATGTGTATCAGCTGTTGTTTTAATGTTAAATGCATTAGTATCAACATCCATTCCTGCTAGCATAATTGTTGCAACTATTGGAGAAATTACGCTATTTAAATACTTCACATAATTAATCATTATTTCAACTGTACTTGATGCTGTATCATTTATATATGTAAACATACTTGGTATAGTTTCTACATTTGTAATATGATGATCAATAATAAAGATATCTTGATCTTTAATAGCATCATAATTTTCTAACAAAGTTACTTTATGAGTATCAACAACTATAGCTAAAGTATTAGGGTAAATATCAGTTTCTTGATAGGCATACTTTATATCTATATTTAGTTCTTCTAGTTTTTGTTTACTCTTTTCAGTTGATTTATTTTCTAAATCATGACTCATATAAATCATAACATCCTTTTTAAAAGGAGATATTATTTCATATAAACATAATGCTGCTCCATATGCATCTAAATCCATTGCTTTATGTCCCATAATAACAATATGTTCATGTTCTTTTATCTCTTTTGTGAGCAATTTAAAAGCTTCAATCATATGACACCTCACTTACTTATCTATTATACTATAAATTAAGTTTAAAAAAAAGATTAATTTCTTAACCTTTATTTCTAATTCTATCTGCTAAATTTTTGATTTTATTAAATCTATGATATAATCCTGACTTTGTAATTGAATTACCAGTCTCTAATGTTATTATCTCACCTAGTTCTGTTAAAGAGGCATCTTTATATTTAAGCCTATATATAGCAGCTTCATGTGTTTTTTCATCTAGTAATTCCAAACCACAAGTTTGCTCTATTAATTCTATATCGGATACTTGCTTTATGGCTGCTAAGACAGTTTTATCGACATTTGCTTGTTCACAATTATTAAGACGATTAGTCATATTTTTATGGTCACGATATATCCTAATATCTTCATAGTAAAATAGAGCATTAGTCGTATTCAAAATTCTAAGAAAATCACCTATTTTTTCTGCTTCCTTTATATAAACCATGTACTTATTATCTTTCTTTAAGACTTTACTATTCAAATTATATTCATTAAGCATTTTCGAAACAAATTTAGCATAATTAAGATTATCAACAAAAAATTCCAAATGATATCTTGACTTTTTAGGATCATTTATACTTCCAGTTGCTAAAAAAATACCACGCAAATATGCTCTTGACTGTTCATCATCACCATATATGTACAATTTTGGAATATTATCAATGTTTCCATAATCAATACTTAAATCAGCAAGTATAAACTTAGTTTTATGAGTTATTTCCAAAATGTAAACATAATTTTTATTAAAATTATATCCACGTCTTACAGTAATTTTAGGTGATATATGATAAATATTTTTTATTAAATTAAATATGCGTCGTGCTACACTAGCATTTTCTGTGGTTATTTTTATCCTATCAGAAACAAAAACTCCAATATTACGGATAATAGCTGATAATTCCGCAATTGACTCTGCATCTTTTGTTTCTAATTTACTAACCTCATTTTTTACAACACTTGTAAATGACATTTAACACCTACTTTACTATATATTTTCTCTTAAATATTTACTCGCACTTGAAGCTGCTATTGCACCTTCTGACGAAGCAGTTACTAATTGATATAAGCTTTTTTTTATACAATCACCACATGCATAAATACCTTTTATATTTGTTTCCATTAAAGATGAGACAATTATACTATTATTATCTATTTGTAAATTAAGGTTATCTAAAAAAGACAAATTAGATTCTAATCCGATATAAATAAATAAACCTTTTGTTTTTATTTCTTCCCCATTTTTTAGAATTATGCTTTTTAACTGGCCATTTTCTTTATTTAGTGTTTCAATTACACTATTATATAATATGTTTATATTATTTGTCCTTTTTACTTTGTTTGCTAATATTGCATCTGCTCTTAAAACAGAACTTCTATTTATAATAGTTACATTTTTGCAAAACTTGGATAAACATAAAGCTTCCTCAAGAGCACTATTGCCTCCACCAACAACACATACATCTTCATCTTTAAAGAAGGCCCCATCACAAGTAGCACAAAAACTAATACCGCTTCCTATCAGAGACTTTTCATTAGGAAGTCCCAACATTTTTCTTTCGCGTCCAAGAGCTAAAATTACTACCTTTGCTTGATATTCATTATCTTTTGTTAATACTTTTTTTTCTAAATTATTATCTATTACTGAAATAACATTATCATATATAATTGGTACATTTAATGATTTAACTTGCTTATAAATATTTTGGGATAAAGTATATCCATCAATTCTATCACATCCAGGGTAATTTTCTATAATAGATATTTGATTCATTTGTCCACCATAAGTACTTTTTTCAATCAACACTACATTATATCCGTATCTTTTTAAATAAATTGCAGCCGTCATTCCACTGATGCCTGCTCCAATAATTATACAATCAAAATGAGTCTCCACTTGCATTCCTTATATCATTGTATCGATTATTAAATACGGATTTTCTTTTTATTAAAATAAACCAAATTATACCTATTATTACCATTAATAATGAAGCTATCTGAGCTACTTTAAAATTCATAAACATTAAACTATCTGTACGTAATGATTCAACGAAAAATCTTTCTACACCATACCATATTAGGTAAAAACTTGTACACATTCCTAGTTTCCAATATTTTGTGCGGCGTAAAACAACTAATAATATAAATCCAATAAAACACCATATTGATTCATAAAGAAATGTAGGTTGACGATAAAAACTATCAATGTTCATACCATCTATAATAAATTGTGGTAAATGTATACTCTTTAAAAAAGATAATGTCGTAACTGGACCATATGCTTCACTATTAAAGAAGTTTCCCCATCTTCCTATAGCTTGACCAATTATTAATCCTACTACTACTATATCAAGCAATCTAACAATATTTACTTTATACTTATGTGCATAAAAAAGGAGAAATAATAGACCAAAAATTATACCACCATGAATAGCAAGTCCACCTTCCCAGACTTTAATAATATCTTGTGGATTTATCAGATAATAGTCTAAATTAAATAAAACATAATATAATCTTGCACCAATTAAACATATTGGTACTAAATAGAAAAATAAATTTATTATAAATCCTTCTGATATGTTAAATCTTTTAGCCTCAATTAAAACAATTCTTCCACCAACTAAAAAAGCAATTAAAATAAATATAGAATACCAATATATTTGGATATTACCAATTTCTAAAAATATAGGGTTCATAAACTAATCCTTTCTAAGTAGTGGTTTTATCACTACATTGTCTAAAATCATATTCATAATAGAGATTAAAATGGCAACTAAACAAGTCATAAGGATGCCATTTACAGAGAAATGACTGCCAAGGCAAAAATCTACAATATACAAAATAAACACATTAATAAAAGGATAAAAGACTCCAAGTGTTAATGCAGTAATAGGAATAGTTAATTTAACAATAATTGGTTTTATAGTTCTATTTAAAATATTTATCAAAATGGCAGCTAAAAGACTCCAAAAGCCAAAGTAATTATTATCAATTTGAATTGTATTTTTAAATAAAACTGATACTGATATTAAAATAAGAGCGTACCCAATCATATAAATTAACCACTCAATAAACTTTTGTAATGATTTTTTATTCATAACAATTCCCCATCTCTATTATAATTATATCATATAATATAAAATCATTCACTTTTTAACTCAAAAATTATATCTCTAAGTTCCATAGCACGTTCAAAATCTAAATTTTTAGCAGCTTCACGCATTTCTTTCTCAAGATTTTCTATCATTTTGATTTTTTCTTTCTTACTTAATTTCTCATTTTTAGGTAAACCTTCTGTATCTGTATTACTTATAACATCTCTTATCGCTTTTACAATTGTTTTAGGTGTAATATTATGTTCATTATTATACTTAATTTGAATTTCACGTCTTCTTTTGGTTTCTGATATAGCTTTTTTCATAGCGTCACTAATTGAATCAGCATACATAATAACATGTCCATTTGCATTTCTTGCTGCACGACCAATTGTTTGGATTAAACTTCTATCGCTACGTAAAAATCCCTGTTTATCTGCATCCATAATAGCAATTAAGCTTACCTCAGGTATATCAATTCCCTCTCTTAGTAAATTTATTCCAACAAGCACATCATATTTTCCTTGACGTAAATCATGAATTATTTTAAGGCGTTCTAAAGTTTTTATTTCACTGTGCAAATAAGCTACTTTAATATCCATACTTTTTAAATATGTTGTTAATTCTTCTGCCATACGAATTGTAAGAGTCGTTATAAGTACCCTCTCATTTTTTTCAATACGCAAATTTATTTCACCAATCAAATCATCAATTTGACCCTCAGATGATTTAACTTCAATTGTAGGATCTAATAATCCAGTTGGTCTAATTATTTGCTCTACAGTATTATTATTAGTGCACTCAAGTTCATATTCTCCTGGAGTAGCTGATACAAATATTACTTGATTTATTTTTTCTTCAAATTCTTCAAATTTTAGTGGCCTATTGTCTTTGGCACTTGGAAGACGAAAACCATAATCAACCAAAACTTGCTTTCTTGCCTGATCACCATTATACATTCCTCTAACCTGGGGTACAGTTACATGAGATTCATCAATTACAAGAAGAAAATCTTTAGGAAAAAAATCAATTAATGTTGTTGGTGTTGATCCTGCTTCTTTTAAAGCCATATGTCTAGAGTAATTTTCTACGCCCCTACAAGTTCCCGTTTCTGCCAACATTTCCAAATCATAATTTGTTCTTTCCATCAAACGTTGATATTCTAATAATTTATTTTCACTTTTAAAATATAAAAGTCGTTCTTTTAATTCTTCTCTTATATTAACAATTGCTTTTTGTATTTTATCTTCACTAGTAATAAAGTGACTCGCAGCAAATAAAGATATTGATTTTTTCGTTGCTAGAATACTTCCAGTTACAGTATCATATTCATATATTTTATCTATTTCATCACCAAAGAAATCAACACGGATACATTTTCCATGTTCATTAATAGGCATTATTTCTAATATGTCTCCTCTAACTCTAAATGTACCTCTTTTTAATTCAAGATTATTTCTCTCATAAAACATATTAATTAATTTTTCAATTACGTCATCACGTGATATTTCTTCACCTATATTTAGTGTTAACATTTTATTTCGATATTCTTCAACTTCACCTATACCATATATACATGATACTGATGATACAACAATTACATCATCATGCGTTAAAAGTGCTGATGTAGCACTGTGTCTTAATTCATCTATTTCATCATTTATAGATGCATCTTTTTCTATATATGTGTCAGTTTTAGCGACATATGCCTCAGGTTGATAATAATCATAATAAGATACAAAATATTCAACTCTGTTTTCTGGAAATAACTCTTTTAACTCCGAATAAAGTTGCCCAGCTAAAGTTTTATTATGAGCTAAAACTAAGGTTGGTTTATTAACTTGTTCTATAACATTTGCGATTGTGAATGTTTTCCCTGTTCCTGTTGCTCCTAGTAAAACCTGATATTTTTCTTTATTTTTAATACCATTTACCAACTTTTCTATTGCTTGTGGTTGATCACCACTCGGTGTATATTTTGATTTTAATTCAAACATAATGACCTCCTTATTATAACTTATATCAACAAGTAAATTGTGTCCTAATCTATTTTCATAACATTAAAAATATGTCTTTTTTTGCATGAGGATGAATTTTGCCACAAGTTACTAAATAAAACTAGAAAGTTTTCAACAATCTTTTTATAACTAAAAAATCTTCTGGATATTCTTTTAGACAATGGTTATCTTTATCAATAATAAATGGTGGTATAAATACTATGTTCCATCCATTATTTATATATTCCTCCAACTCATTTTCATAATTTATACAACTGGTTGTAATAGTTTTTTCCAGCATTGATTCAATTTTATGAAATCCACAGCATCTAACTAGTACATCTCTAATATCTGTACTAGTCCAATGTGTTATTTTTTCAATTTCATTTTTTGGATTTTTAGTATATATACATAAATCTTCAAAAAATCCATACAAGCATGCTTGAGCATTAACTATACCCAAAATTAATTGGATTAGATGGTTTTCCCTCGTTACTGGTATTCCATTAATTGACTCTAAATATGCTGGCTGACTTATATAATTTAAAAACATCTTAAATTGTTCTGCTGTTATATAACCATTTTCTTTTATTTTTTTAGATATGTTCAAATATCCATTTGAAATTTCATGATTATCTAATATGCTTTCATTATTATCTATAGAATTTTTAATCTTATTATAATTGAATGCTAAATCTCTACTTTTATGTCCATCTCCTCCCGGATTATATAGATATCCATTAGGGGTTATATACCATGCATCTAATTGATATATATTATCTATCTTATTTGGATTATAGCGAATAGTATTGTATTTTTTTAATTCATCTATTGCAACAATAATTGTATTATTAAGCAAAGTATAATATTGCTTATTATTTGGAAATAAATCTATATATAAGGATAATAATCTTTTAATTAAGTATAAATAATTTTCTATTGCTCTAGAGGAAAAATTTATTTTTCTATATTCTTCCAATATCCAATAAAGTTCTTCTCCTATACTTTCAAATTCACTATAAACAGAACAGGCATTATCGTAATCAATATATACATTATTTCGAAACCATTCATCAATATTAAACCCTTTAAAAATAGTAATTAGAAATTCACTATTTTTAAATAAATCTGCATATTTTTCTACAAATGAAAATGGTATCTCATAATCAAATAATACTTTTTTCCCTTTATCTTGAATATCTACTAATGGTAAATAATAATTCAATCTATTTTCTAGTTCTTTATAATATTTAATCATTATAATCATCCCTTAATCATCGAATCTTAAATTATGTTAAAAAAGTCTCTTTTTATTGATTAATAATATATCACATATTATCGTTATTTTCAATTTTTTAGTAGACACGGATAAATATGAATTTGGACCACAAATTCAATTGAATTACAAGTAAAAACTGAAATAGAAAATAATGCAAATGAAAATATTGATTTTTCAGATATTAAATTATTAATTAGAAGATATAATGTTTAATTTTTTCATGACTAAAAAAATATCTAGCAAATGCTAGATATTTTATTGTTAAATAAATTTAAAGACTATAATTACAAAATTATTTTTCCACAGTATTAATTAATATTGAATTAATAACTTTATCAATTTCTGGATTTTGTGAATTTTTAAAATAATTTTCTTTAAAATATTCATTATTTACTACGGATAAAATTAAATTATTATCTATATTTTGAAGTATTTCGATTAAAGATTTATGAGTTTGTTCTTTAACCATATCCAATATTTTTTTATTTTGTCTTTCTGGAATTACTCTTTCAGAAGGATAACCACTACCAAATTCTGTTTTAAATAAATTTTCAAAAATTTGTTCTAAATTAAGTTCGGCTGCCCATCCATATCCTTTTGCAAATGGAATCGATACAGCATTTCCATCATTTATTTTAGCAAATAAAATTGCATCTGTTGGATCAACAATTAGACCACAATTTACATTTGGAAAAGCATTACAAGCAAGCATAGCCCCTTGTCCAGTACCGCAACCAGTAATAACAAAATCAACAGCTTTTGAATTTAATAAAATTGCTGATAACAAACCAGCTCCAACGTATGTTATATTTTTATCACTAGCTTCTTCCATTCCATAATTATAAACTTCATGACCATATTTTTCTGCTACTTTTATTAAAGTATTATATATGACACTATTTTTAGCAGCTTGACTATTCTCATTAATTAGAGCAATTTTCATAATATCACCTCTTAATTATTTTAACATGAAAAAAAGAATTATCAAACGATAATTCTTTTAATTATTATTTCTTTACAGAATATTCAATTGAAGAAGCACTTGATAAATCAATATCTATTGAACTATTAATTGTTCTTGTTTCACCATTCTTAATTACATCTCCAACATACCCTGGAATAGTTGTAATCACTTCTCCAGCTTTATTTTTTATTGTAATTGTAAATTCTTCTAATGTATAATCTGATCCTGTTGAATTACTTACTTCTGTAATTAATGTTGATACACCATTTGTTGTTGTTAATGATGTATTTGTAAATGTTAATCCTTCAAATGTTTGATCTTTTATTACATTCTCTTCTGTATTTACTTTTACATCATCTTTTGTATTATTTTTTTTGTTATCTTTCTTTGTACACCCGCATCCTGTTACTAGTGTAGCCACTAGTAACAATGCAAGTAAACTTTTTACCTGTTTATTCATATTTTTTTCCTTTCTAAATATATAATATAATACGAATTATAAATATAATCATTAACAATATAAATTTATAGTAGTTCTGCCGTCATCTATTTTTCTTATGTTTCCAGCATTATCTTTTACATAATATATAATTCTAGCCCCATTATAACCACCTTGATCTGCAATTGTCCATGTATTTGTAAGCTGTGTTTGGTCCCAATAATCAACAGTACATCCATATCCATATGAATCTTCACACCATACAGAATTTATTCCACTACCACTATCCGAAATATTAATGCGATGTACATTAGGATTACCACAATTTACATTATTATCACTAAATGTGAAATCAGGCAGTTTTTTATCAATCCCAGAAACAGTTGCAGAAGATGTCTTATAATCAGAACCAGTTCTTACAAATGCTGTTAAAGTTCCATTACTATAAAATGTTGCCGATACACTTGACGCTGTTGTTTTATACCATGTATTAGCTGATAATGATGTAGTACTATTACTACATGTTTGTGCTTGCGTTGATGTACTACAGTCACGCGTTGGATAACATGTCCCTGGAGTGCTACTATTTCCGCATGGAATTACAGCTACATTGCTCGTTATATTTACAGAAGATTTAAAATAACGTTCATTTCCATTTGCATAACTAACAGAAATAGATTTGTTTCCTGATGTCCAGCCACTTGGATTTACTGATAATGATGGTGCTAATAAATTAGATGTAGTTCTTGCACTTCCTGTTACACAGTTAGAAGCCGACGAAACTTTATTATATGCACATATTTTATAATAGTATGTTGTATTTGAAGCTAATCCTGTCATAGTACATCCATAAGAACTAACACTTGTAGCAGATAAATTATATTTACCATTAGTAGTTGAGTATTTACATGTTACACTACCAACGCCACTATAGTCTTGGGTAATATAGGTTTGAAGTCTAATGCTATTTGTATCAGGATTTATATCTGATACTACTACATCAGGACGAGTGCTATCTAATTTTGATATAGTAGCAGTTGCTGAAGATGAATTTGTACCACCGTCAGATGCAATAATATAAATACTTGATGGAGTTGTTTTAGTTATACCACTTATCTCTACGTTTGTTATTTCTGGATCACCTTCATAAGTAAACCTGTACCATTTTCCAGCCGATATTTGATCTGTTCTTGAAATTGTTGTACATGCCCCTGGTGAATTACTTGTTCCACACGTTGCCGTTGCATAACCATATGAAATTGAATTTATCTCTGTTTTTAAATACAAATATTTTATTTCTTCTGTTCCGGTCATTTTAAAATATACATCTGTAGAATCACACCAACCATTATAACAATTTCCTGTATTATATGAATCAACCGAAACTGACATATTAGATTTAGTTTTAATTGTCGTAACTGCTGATTCAGTATATCCATTACCAGCATTATCTTTAGCTCTTGTCTTAACATAGTATGTTGTTCCACTAGAAAGATTTGAGAATACATTGCTATTTTGCCATGTATATGATGAATTATTTGTACTTATTCCATATTGTAATGACGCTATTCCACTTAATGCATCTGTTTGTTTATTTGTTACTGTTATACTATTTGTTGTTGATGTAGCTCCAGGCGCTGTTGTTGTTGGCGATACTGTATCTACTTTGAAATAATATGCACTACTCCACTTACTAACATTTCCTGTATTATCTACTGTTCTTATACAGAATTTATAATTTGTTCCTGAACCATATGTATATCCATTTGTTGATAATGTTCCACTTACACTTCCTGTACAATTTGTTGAAAATTCATATCTATTTACTCCTGATGATCCATTATCTGTTGCACTAAAGCTTCCCCACCACATTACTGTATTATGCCACTTATCGGTTGTAACATCACTTATTACTGTTCCTGATGAATTATTTTGTCTTACTGTTGATGTTGGTACATTTGGAGCTGTTTTATCTATTCTTACTGTAAATACATCACTATTGTCACTTATGTTTCCAGCAGCATCTACTGCTCTTACATAGAAGTTCCATTGACCTCCCCAGTTTATTCTATATGATAATTGGTTCTTTCCATTTGTATAACTTGCTCCCCATCCAAGTGTACTTATATCATTACTCCATCCTGTTTTTCCATCATGTGAATATTGATAATACGATACTCCACTCGCTGAGTCACTAGATTTAACTATATGCCATACATCTTGATTTGTCCATGCTCCGCTTGTATAACTACTTCCTGATGTATTTCCTAGTTTTAAACTTACTGTTGGTTTTGCCGGTTTTGTTCTATCTATCGTTGTTATTGTTTGTGTATTACTTCCTGCTTTTACATTTGTTCCATCTGTTACCCTACAATATACGTATGTTGGTGTTGTTGTATTTGCTTCCCAGTTAATTGTCACTGCACTTGAATAATTTGTCCATCCTACTTTTTCTGTTGTTCCAGACACTATTCTATATTGTAGCGTTCCATTTCCTGTTTTTGAAGCAGTTACTGTTTTACTTTGTGTCCATCCACTTGGACTTGGTGAATCTACACTACATGTTCCTAGTGACACTAATGTTACGTTTGTTGCTGCACTATTTTTATATCCTGTTGTTGATCCATTTCCATACGTTCCATTTCCGACTGATACCATGATTGGATATGTTCCACTTGATAGCCCACTAAATGTATATGTATTACTTGTTTGTGCTGCTGTCCATGTTTTTCCACTATCTTTACTGAACCAATACTTACTTATTCCTGACTCACTATCTGTTCCACTTGCTTTTACAGTTATGCTATTTGTAGTTGTACTATATGTGAAACTTGCTGCAGTTGGAGCTGTTGTGTCTATTGTTGTTATTCTTTTTGTCGTTCCTGTATATGTATTTTTTCCATCTGTTACTCTACAATAAATATCTGTTGGAGTTGTTGCGTTTGCCGCCCAATTTATTGTTGTGGCACTTGAATAATTTGTCCATCCTACTTTTTCTGTTGTTCCTGACACTATTCTATATTGTAGTGTTCCATTTCCTGTCTTTGTTATCGTTGCTGTCTTACTTATTGTCCATTTACCATCATCTGTTACACTTATACTACATGTTCCTAATGATTGTGTTATTGCCGTTGTTGCAGCTGACTCTGTAAGTCCATTACCTGCTATATCATTTACCCTTGTCTTAACATAATATGTTGTTCCACTAGAAAGATTTGAGAATACATTACTACTTTGCCATGTATATGTTCCATTTACACTTGTACTTATTCCATATTGTAGCGTTCCTGTATTTAATCCACAATTATCTGTTTGCTTATTTGTTACTGTTATACTCTTTGTTGTTGATGTCGCACTTGGTGCTATAGTTGTTGGTGCTGTTGTATCTATTGTTGTTATAGTAAACGATTCTTCACTACTTTGGTTTATTCCATCATACAGTCTTGCATACACTGTTGTATTACTTGTTACTGTTATAGTATCTCCATTGGATATGTTTGTCCAAGTTCCATTATTACCTATACTATATTGTAAATTAGTTCCACTTGGTATACTTGCAGCACTAATTTTTAGCGCCTTTGTTTTTGAACATGTCGCTGCCGCTTCAGTAATTGAAAGCTTTATACTATCAATATCTAATATATCAGCAACTGTTACTTCTGTAGTTGATGCTCCAGCATTATTTGTAGTAGTAATTCTTATTATATACGTTTCATCAGCATCATGTAAGTTATCAATTACACATGTATTTCCAGATATTGTTGCATTTGTATATTCACTTGCTTCTTCTTTTCTATATTTGCATGTAGTACTTTTTATTCCGGATTCATTATCTGTTGCAGTAAATGGCACTGTGATTTTTCTTGTTGTGCTTACGGCACCTCCCAATGTCAATGTTGGTGCGGTTGGATCATTTGTTGTAATATTTAAAGTTGCTTCAGCACTTGTATTATATCCATCATTAAACCTTGCAGTAATTGTTGTTGGATATTTGCTTGTTGCTATCCAATTTACTGTTATAGCATTTGCGTAATCTGACCATCCACTTACTTCATAACTATTTGTTGTAAAGTTATACTTCCTTATACGATACTCTAACTTTGCTCCAGCTGTTGTTCCACTTACTGATATTGTTTTACTAGAAGACCAATTAGCTGTATTTGGTGTTATTGTTATTCCATTAAATGTCCCTGATACTGAATCTCCTATTTTTATTGTAGATGTTCCTGCATTATTTATTGTTGTAATTTTATAATAATATGTTGTTCCTGCTTTTATATTATTTATTATACAACTATTATTACTTATTGTTCCTGTTGCTCCATAACTAGTACTTGTTCCATATTCACATGTTGTTGTCTTTATTCCTGATTCACTATCACTTACTGTAAATGGTATTGTTATACTCTTTGTTGTTGCTGTTGGTAGTGCTACTGTTAAGTTTGGTGCTGTTGTATCTATTGTTGTTACATTAAGTGTTACTTCTGCACTTGTGTTTACTCCATCATTAAATCTTGCATACACTGTCGTTGGGTATTTACTTGTTGCCATTGAGTTTAATGTCAATGCACTACTATAATCTGTCCAACTACTTACTTCATAACTATTTGTTGTAAAGTTATATTTTCTTATACGATACTCTAACTTAGCTCCTGCTGTTGTTCCACTTATTGTAACTGTTTTACTTGCCTGCCAATTTGTTGTATTTGGTGTTATTGTTATTCCATTAAATGTTCCTGATACTGAATCCCCTGTCTTTGTTGTTGTAACTCCAGCATTATTTGTTGTCACAACCCTATAGTAATATGTTGTTCCTGCTTTTATATTATTCATAACACAACTATTATTACTTATCGTTCCTTTGGCTCCATAACTAGTACTTGTTCCATATTCACATGTTGTTGTCTTTATTCCTGATTCACTATCACTTGCTGTATATGGTACTGTTATACTATTTGTTGTTTTTGTTATATTTCCTAATGTTAAGTTTGGAGCAGTCACATCGACTTTTACTTCTGTGTAAGTTGTCTCTTTACTTGTATTATATCCATCATTGAATCTTGCTTGTATATAGGTTGGCGTATTTGTGTTTGCTTCCCAATTTATTGTTATCGCTCCACTATACTCTGTCCAATCTTTCTTTATTGTACTTCCACTTACTATTTTATATTCTAGTACTGCTCCTGCTGTACTGCCACTTATTGTAATTGTCTTACTTTGAGTCCAGTTACTTGTACTTGGTGTTATTGTTATTCCATTAAATGTACCTGTTTCTGAATTACCTATTTTTGTTGTTACAAGTCCTGCATTATTTGTCGTTGTTATTCTATAGTAATATTTTGTTCCTGCCTTTATATTACTTATTACACAACCATTACCTTCTACTGTTCCTCTTGAACCATATGCTTCACTTGTTCCATATTCACATGTTGTTGCCTTTATTCCTGATTCACTATCTTTTGCTGTAAATGGTATTACTATACTTCTTGTTGTTGTAACCAGTGTTCCTACTGTTAATGTTGGATATGTTAAATCTATTGTTGCTACACTATATGTTACTTCAGCACTTGTATTATATCCATCATTAAATCTTGCATATACCGTTATTGGATGTTCACTTGTTGCCATATCTTTTAGAGTTATATCTCCTGCATAACTTGCCCATTCACTTACTTCATAACTATTTGTTGTAAAGTTATACTTTCTTATACGATACTCTAACTTAGCTCCTGCTGTTGTTCCACTTATTGTAACTGTTTTACTTGTTGTCCAATTTGTTGTATTTGCCTTAATTGTTATTCCATTAAATGCTTCTGTCTTTGTATTTCCTGTCTTTGTTGTTACAAGTCCTGCATTATTTGTTGCAACAATTTTATAGTAATATGTTGTATTTGCTTTAACATTATTTATAACACATGTATTTCCACTTATTACACCTTTAGTTCCATAAGTTTCACTCGTTCCATACTCACATGCAATACTCTTTATTCCTGACTCATTATCACTTGCTCCATATGGCACTGTTATACTCTTTGTTGTCTTTGTTATATTTCCTAATGTTAATGTTGGTAATGTTGTATCTATTGTTGTTACATTAAGTGTTGCTTCATTACTTGTATTTATTCCATCATTAAATCTTGCATATACTATAGTTGGATATTCACTTGTTGCCATAGAGTTTAATGTCAATGCACTACTATAATCTGTCCAATTACTTACTTCATAACTATTTGTTGTAAAGTTATATTTTCTTATACGATACTCTAACTTAGCTCCTGCTGTTGTTCCACTTATTGTAACTGTTTTACTTGCCTGCCAACTTGTTGTATTCGGTGTTATTGTTATCGCATTAAATGAATTTGTTTTTGTATTTCCTGTCTTTTCTACTGTAAGTCCTGCATTATTTGTTGTAACAATTTTGTAATAATAAGTTGTTCCTGCCTTTATATTATTTATAACACATCTATTATTACTTATTGTTCCTGTTTGTCCATAACTAGTACTTGCTCCGTATACACAAATAGTATTTTTTATTTCTGATTCAGTATCACTTGCTTCATATGGCACTGTTATACTTCTTGTTGTTGTATTTATCTTTCCTAGTGTTAATGTTGGAGCTGTTGTATCTATTTTAGTTATTGTAAGTGTTGCTTCTCTACTTGTATTTACTCCATCATTAAACCTTGCATATACAGTTGTTGGATATTCACTTGTTGCCATAGAATCTAGTGTTATCTCATCCTTATAACTTT
>ENA-OUQF01000779-OUQF01000779.1-human-gut-metagenome-genome-assembly--contig:-NODE-779-length-22108-cov-5.731828_pt1 | contig 22108 bp, 14 predicted proteins | sample MGYA00237947_ERZ548826 | MGnify/ENA primary metagenome ERZ548826 (study PRJEB26490, sample SAMN05194701) | human gut metagenome | biome: terrestrial biome; feature: human-associated habitat; material... | reverse complement strand
GCAGTAAAACGACCGGGACAAAAAGACCTTTCGGACTTGACTGTTCGGGGTTTGTTACCTGGAGTTTTATCAATTCGGGATTTAATGCTTCGCAAATCGGACACGGAACGCAAGGACAAATCGCAAAGTGCAGCCGAATATCTTGGGGCAACGCTCAAGCCGGAGATTTAGTCTTTTACAGTGATTTATCGCATATCGGAATCATTGCCGGAAAGGACGCTGACGGAAACATTCTTTTTATTCATTGCTCGAGCGGCAGGAATAATGTCGTTATCACAACAAACAGCGGCTTTGGTTTTGCGGCAAGACCGGGTTGTTATTAATAAACACAAGACAGCGGGGAGCATTTCTATATGCCTTTCGCTGTCTGTATGAAAGAACCACACAACCGAGAATTATTCTCTGCTGTGTGGCTCTGTTATTATTTTTCCTGTGCATACAGTGCCGCAAAATTAAGAAGCTGCTTTTTTGAGGAAACGCCGAGCTTGCTGTAAATATTGCCGTTATGGTATTTAAGCGTACTCTCTTTAACTTTTGCAATCTGTAAAATTTCAGGAACGGTTTTTCCCTCCAGATAGAGGTCAAATATTGTTCTCTCCTTGGGAGTAAGGCTGCGTAAACCCGAACAGAAATAATCATAATCATCCTGTATGATGATATTTTTATGCTCTTTCATCAGACGCTTGTTTTCGGTTCTGATGCGTTCAATCTCGCTTTGCAGACTCTCGTTTTTTTCGGAATGCTCATCGAAGATTTTTTGATATTCGTTATCCTTTTCGGCAAGAAATGCAAAAAGGTCGTCAATTTCCATAATACCGCTTTGACTTTCGTCGGAATATGTCTTTTCGGATTGCTTTATTTTGTCAAGCGATTTTTTTATCGGAAGGATAAATCGTTTTGAAAAATACAGGCTAAGGCTTAAAACAGCAAATCCCAAAATCAGAATTATGAGTATAAGCTGTATGGAGTTTTTCGTTTCCAGCTCGGAATAATCCGCATACGGCATCATAACCGTAATCGAATAAGGTGTGTTTTCGGAATAAAGAGTTGTGTTTCCCGTCATGCCGATATATGCGCCGTATTCATTTTTTAAAGCGACAAGACCCTTTTTCAGCGGCTTGATTTTGAGGGAATCCTTAGGTGCAAGAAAATATCCGTTTTTTGCTCCGCAGCTTAATCCCTCTTTGATATTGATTTCTTTATCGTCCGAGCGGGAGAATATGCAGGTTATGTGCGGAAGCGTGGACGGCTGTGCGTGTGCGGACTTAAAAACGCTTTCGTTTACTTCAAAGCCGCAGATGCCGTAAACGCTACCTTCCGCACCTCTGATCGGAAGCGCTACAAGCATAACACGCTCCGACGTTCCGGGAAGCGTTATAATATTACAAATGTGAGAGGCTTTTTCAAGCGGCTCGGCGGTATCCGAAAGGATTTCCTCAAAATTCGGAAATCCTTCGGAGTCAAATTCCAAATGCCATTTTCGGTGAGGCATAATACCTTTGTTTATTGCAGCCTTCACATTTCCTCTGTAAAGGAGCATCGTTTCCTTGTTCGTTGTTCCGAACCAATCCCGATTAAGATACACGCCGGCTTTTGAGCCGCTTGTGCCTGTTTGAGATGCATTAAGCAGAATAAACGCGCCGGAGCAGCTTGCCTTTAAAAGCTCCTCTTTCAACAAATCAATATAACTTTCCTCCAGAGTGTTGATATGAGAAGAAGAATTCCGAATGCCGCTGAAATCTGTGTTTTCCGAAGCAAGATACTTCTCCGTAAGCTGTGCGGCTTTTTCGGAAAGCTGCGCTCCGCGCAAGGTAATATCGTTGTAGTAAGATGTCATTTCCCGGTTGAAAAACTCTATCTGAAGACTTAAGATATCCGAAATTTTATCCTCGGTTGTCGAAAAACGTCCGAACAGAAAGAGAAAAGCCGCAAATATAAGCAATAAAATAATTGCCAGGACAAACATATATCCAAACAATTTTTTTTGCATAGATTGTTTTTTTTTCATCACCGATATTTGCATAACAATCTCCCGTCTATTATTCGAAGAGCTTTTGCCAAAGTCCGTCAGCAAGCGTTTCGGTTGGTGTGCCGCTTAACATAAAACGTTTCTGCTCGGTTCTTAAATAATTGTAAAATGCGTAGACCCGGCTGTAATACGCGGGGCTTTGCTGCTCCGACACGACCGCAGAGCTTTCCTTTGCCTTTTTAAGCGCCGCGTACAGCTTCGCGTAATCGTCATTTTTGAAGCAGTGGTCGTCGATTTTGTCAAACGCTCCGTTTGTGACCGGCATATAGCCCGTTTGGCACACAAACTCAAGATTCCTCTCGGGTTCGGTCAGCCATTTGGCAAAAATGACCGACGCCTCCGCCTTTTTGCTTGTCGTTTTATATGCGCAAAGGCCGACTCCGGCTTGCGTGATATACGGCTTTTTTCCGTTTTCAGCGGGCAGAGGCAGTATCTCCAGATCCATCGGCTCACTCGTCCCGTCCTCATACGTCACGGTATCGTTATAGTAAAGAATTGCGGCAGACGAGCTTATACCGGCTACAACCTCGCCTGTCATAATCTGTGTGTTTGAATAGAGATTTGAAAGCATAATATGCCCTTTTGCAAGCGAATCCGCAAATTTCAAGAACGTTTGCTTAAAAACCTCGTTTGACGGATCATAAAATCCGTTGTCGGCAAAAATATTCCCTGCGCCGTTTTCCGCAGCAGCAAGCTCGATAGTTCGCAGCGGATAATCGAGAGCGCAGAACGGTTTGCCGCCGGACCAGTCGTAAAATTTTGCGGCAGCGTCAAAAAATCCGTCCCAATCGGACAGCGCTTCATATGTAACGCCCGTATCGGCTGAAAAACGTTCAAACTGCCCTCCGGCGATGAATAAAAGATGAGTGGATTTAGACACAGGAAACACAGACAGCTTTCCGTCTGCCGTGCCGTCCTCCAAAAACTCCGGAACAAATGCCGAAAGTTCTTTTTCGGAAAAGTATTCGTTCCAGTCAAGCAAACGATCCGTTCCCAGCTCCAACGCATTGCTTTTGTGTGCAAAGAAAAGGTCGGGCATTTCGTCGGACCCGGGAATTTTGTTCTGTGCTTCAAGCAGCTTTTCGCCTATTTTGGAGGCGTTGGTCATGGCCGTGACATTGATAATAATCCCTTTTTCCATACCGACTGTTTCGTTAAATTCATCAATAAGCCGATTCATCGGCGAATCCGACTGTTCGCCGTACACATGCCAGAGCGAAAGAGTAACGGGATTATTTCGGTTAAGCTCCGATCTTTTACAGCCGGAAAGACAGTAAGCCGACAGGACAAAAATAAGTAAAAGCGAAAAGAACTTCCTTATTTGTTGCATGCGAAAAACCTCCGTGATAAGCTTTGATAATTTTTATCCGTTCCTGCAGTTTTACGGCGGGCAAGGGGCACGGACCGTAATTTCCCATACTTTTTCCCCTACTTTTTCAAAAAAAACAATTTTTTTTAAATTCACCCCCTACTTTTGGCAAAAAGTATAGGGACAAAAAAGATTTTTTTATGTATAACTAAGAATGTAAAGGATTAGAATCCGCAATACGGGAAAGGATAATCCGCAAAAAAATACTATGACGGGACACCTGTTTTTATAAGTGTTTCCTCTCATACGGTGCAGTGATTGTTTCCGCAATAAAAAGACACCCGCTGTTGTTACGGATATATCCAATCAGATTGTATTACATTTTTGGCATTTTGTCAACGGGTCGCGGACAATTTTCGTAAGTTGGTCTGTGCAAAAGAAACTGTTTTACACATTTTTTTGAAAGGGGATGAGGCGCATGGCAACCGAGAGACACAGGTCGGCTGCATACAAAATTATTCCGTCACAGAGCGGAAACCGCTACAGCTTTTTTTGCGAATTATCGGGAATGCTTGTCTGTACAACGGAGACATATTGTGCAGACGATCCGGCGGAGGAGCTTTCGGCGGCGTGGGAGGAGGGCAGGAAGAATTTTAATTATTGCCATATGTGCGGCAGATGGGTCGATTCGATCGTATATAATCCGGATGTGTTGGTGTGCGTGGATTGCGTTCCTCTCGAAGAGGAGGCAAAATACTGCAAATACTGCGGAGCCGGAGCAAAAGACGGCGGTAACATCTGCTCCGTATGCGGAAAAATCCGTTATACGGGAGGACCGATGAAATTAACAAAATATAATCCGTCAAGAAAAGAAATTCTGATGCATTTCGGTTTTGGCACCGAAAATATGAAAAGACTTAAAATCTGCCCATGCTGCGGTAATGCACAGGCTGCAAAAAGCAAGCTTTGCGAGGTCTGTCACACAAGTCTGCGCGATGAAACGCTTTTTGATATTTACAAGGCAAAACACCGCTGCTGCGAAAAATGCGGCAACATTCTCACGGATGACACGGAGTATTGTCCCATGTGCGGAACAGAGCAGAAAAATGAAGAAAGAGAGGCGATTTGATTATGAAAAAATTTTTATCACTTTGTTTAGTATGTATAATGGTGTTCGCGCTTTTGCCGCTTACGGTGCTTGCGGACTATGCCGACGGTCAGAACTGCGAAAGCTGCGGTCACTACCACTGGGACAGCTATTGCTGCGGAAACTGCGGCCGCTGTACGGCTGATTGCACCAACAGCGAATGCTATGAAACCACTCATTGCCACAGCTGCGGAGAATGTTTTGCCGATATGAGCGAAAACGAATACTGCACCGAGTGCTGGAATTGTATCTCCTGCGGCGAAAACGAACACTGCAAAACTTGCGGAGAATGCGGCAGGGATATCTGCAGCGACTGTCATATATGCGAAGACTGCCGGCAGACGAACGGCGCCATTTGTCCGTACTGCGACGCCTGTCTGACTTGTCTTTACGGCGAGGGAAACCTTTCGGAGGAGGAATTGTGCAAGACCTGCCGTGCAACTCTTGCCTGCTGTCTGGAAATCGTTTGCCAGCAATGTCTGTCCTCCTGCAACCAATGTAAATCCCTCGATGAATTCTGCATGAGCTGCGAAAGGTGCGTCGACTGTATTCCGGACGGCCTCATCTGCGTGCATTGCGGCACGTGTAAGGATTGCTGGTCGGATGCACACTGTACGGAATGTAACAGCTGCGAATATGAATACCACGATGACTGCGAACTGTGCGATAATTGCGCCGAAAAAGACGACAGAATCTGCAGTAGCTGCGGAAGCTGCGGTTTTTGCAGAGACTGGGAGCCGAGCGATATTTGTACCAACTGCGGCGCTTGCCCCGAAGAATACGACAGCCTCTGTGAGGAAGGGGAGCACTGCAATCTTTGCTGGGAGTGGATTTGTGAAAACTGTAATCACTGCAGCTACGACGGCGACACACTGTGTCCGGATTGCGGAGTTTGCTGCAGCTCCTGCGAAAATTTTTGCGACGAATGTGAAAAATGCGAGGAATGCTGCCGCAGAACCAGCGAAGAAAACGGCTGCGTCCACGGTATATGCATGGAAAGCAGTGACTGGGATGATCCTTCTCACCGCTGTCAATCCTGCGGAAGCTGCTTTGAAGAAGATGAATTGTGCGACTACTGCGGCGCTTGCTCGGAGTGCTGCCTTGATGAAAGTCTGGCGAATGGCTGTGACCACGGCATATGCGTGGAAAGTACAGACTGGGATGCGGAGAATCATCGTTGCAGCAACTGCGGCGATTGCTTTGAAGAAAACGAATTCTGCCCCGACTGCGGCTACTGCCTGAATTGCTGTCTGAACAATGCCGATCTTGCCGGATGCGTCCACGGCATCTGCATTGAAAGCAACGAATGGAGAACCCATTTCTGCGGTCAGCACGGCGGCTGTGTGGAGGTCCTATGTGACATCTGCGGCGGCTGTGCCGGCTGCTGCGATAAAATACGTGTACAGAAGAATTGTACGCACACGCACGTTTGCCCGGGCTCCTCGGGCTGGAGCAAGCATTTCTGCAAAACGTGCAATAAGTGCTTTGCGCCCAATGAGATGTGTCAGTACTGCGGCAAGTGCCTTGCCTGCTGCAAGGCGGCGACGCCCTGCTCCTGCGGCAACGACATATGTCCGAGCGACCCGAAATGGATCGACCACTATTGTACATCGCACGGAACCTGCTTCTCGAAATGCCCTCACGGCGCACATACGCATACGCCGGGAAGCACCTATGTTAAAGAGGACGACAACAGGCATTATCAGACCTGTACCATTTGCGGTATGGCGATGAACCGAAACAGACACAGATTAGGAGAAGGGGTTCGTGAAAACTTTTCCGAAGTTTTTGGAAAGCCTACCGCAATCATGCGTTTTACCTGCCTTGACTGCGGATACTCTGAGAGAAAGATGAGCTCGGTTTCGTCTGCCTGCGTAAACGGAACGTGCGAAGGCAGTGAAGTACTGGCGTATGACGCAACGCATCACTGGAGACAATGCAGCCTTTGCGGCGACGTAAAAGCCAATACAAAAACAACGCACGATTTTTCGAAGAACCCCTATGCCTGCGGCGCTTTGAACTGTTATTACAAGAAAATTGCCGCACCGGGAATCGATACGGTCGGCGGCAAAGATCTTGAATGGGACTATGTTACCTATGTCAACGGCAAAGAAAAATATTACGCTGCGGTCGAATTTACGGCAACATTCGGCGAAAAGCTGGTAATTCCGTATACGCTGTTATGCGGCGAAAATGTAAAGATGTCGATTATCGATCCCGAAACGGGGATGAAGATCAATCCGCAGCAGATGGTGACCTATACCAAAGACAGCGTTATTCTGGATTTCCGGACGCCGCAGTTCCAGACTCAGTTTAAAGATCAGTACGGTCAGTGCGGTAAATATGAATTTATCCTGCGCGCACATAACGAGCTTGGAAATTATGAGGCATACTACAACAGCGACGTGTGGTTCTTTATCAACCTGCCGCACGAAACGGATGAGTGGCAGATGAACGAAACGCAACACTGGAAGATCTGCTCCAATTCGAATTGTCCCGACGGCGGCAAGCGCGTGAATATCGGCGCACACGACTGGCGTCACGGCGACTCCTGCGTTGCCTGCGGAAGAATCCGTCCCGTGCGCATCACCTGGCAGACGGCCGACCCGAAGCCGACCTATCGGCACGGACGTGATGACGAAAACTTTGTTAAGCTCTCGGTCAAAGCGCGCGGCAATAATCTTACTTATCAGTGGTACCGCGCTTATTACGATTCCAACGGAGATGTTAAGTTATCTAATATCCTTGACATAACGGATGACCCCGTAAACGGCCATGCGGGCACAAAAACCGATACGCTGACCGTTGGACTGTATGACGCAATGTGCGGCGAGGTTTTGCAATATGAGGATGAATTTATGTTTGCCTGCGTTGTTACCGGCGACGGCGGCACGGTGCAGTCTAAGCCGATTTGCATTACTCCGCAGCACGACACCTCGTCTTATGAGTACAGAAATAGTGTGGCATATACAGGCAGTCGGACAGACGTACATATGGTACTGTGCAAAAACTGTTCCGAAGAATTTTATTTGCAACCGCACACACCGGGTTATTGGAAAACCACCAAGGAGCCTACGGTTGACGCCGAGGGCGAGCAGACCTATTACTGCGCCGACTGCGGCTTAACAAGGCAAAAGCAGAGCATTCCCAAGCTTTCCGCACCGCATACGCACAGCTTTACCGTGGTGGCGCATGACAGCATTGCACACTGGCATACTTGCTCCGACGAAGTCTGCGGACGCTCCGATAACAGTTATGTTCGCCATACGTACAGCGATTGGGTGACTGTGACAGTACCGACAACAACTGCGCCGGGCTTGAAGAAACGCATCTGTACGCAGGTCGGCTGCTGGAATGAACAGACCGCGTCGATAGCACCGCTGACGCATGTATGTTCCTTTATCAACAGCTCATATGTGCACGACGAAACCAGTCACTGGCTGGAATGCGAGAGCCCGGATTGCTCCGAAAAGCTCCGCGTGATACCGCACCGTTACAGACAGATGACATTTCCGAAAAAGCCCACTATGACCGAGGAGGGAATCGGTCGCCATGTCTGCGACGTATGCCTTTACGAAGAGGAGGTACCGATTCCGAAGCTGAATCCCGAACCCGCTTTGCGTCTGACCGACGAAAACGGTGATTATCGTCTCTACGCCTCCAACGGAGGACTTTCCGCTTGGATTTGGGTAGGAAGCTATAAAAACGGACGGTTGATCGATGCAAAAAGAGCGTTTGTCCGCAAAGTTGATTGCCCGATTATCGACATTTCCGTCAGCGAGCTTGAGCTGAGTATTTCGGGCGCAGATGAGATTCGGGCATTTATGTTCCACCAGAACATTGCGATAAAACCGCTGCTGCCGGCGGCAAAGCTTCGAATAGCGGAACAACAGTAAGGAGAAAAAATGAAAATAAGGAAAAAGCTTTTATCCCTGTGCGCAGCGTTTATTCTGTTGCCGACGCTTCTGCCGTTCTCTGTGTTTGCGGACGGCGAAGCGGCGGAAACGCCGCCGCGGGACGAGGACGGGTATTATCTTTTGGACAGTGCGGAGGATCTTTATTGGTTTTCTTCCTACGTAAATGGGAGAGAATCGAATAAAGACGCGGTCAACGCACGCCTTACGGAGAATATCGATTTGAATCCGGGTGTTTCCTTTATCTATGACTCGGAAACGGGTAAAATAACCGTTTCAAAAGGCGAGGAAAGCTTTCATCTCGGCTCGGGGTTGAACGGCACGGTTCTCGGTGCGCTTGACGACGGCGAAACGGCGTTCAAACTGAATCCGTGGACGCCGATCGGAGCGGCGGCAAAGTCTTATGTCGGAACCTTTGACGGAAACGGACACACTGTAAACGGTGTTTATGTGAACGATGAAAATATAGGCTATGCCGGATTTTTCGGACTTATCGGCGACATAAATGCGAATAATCATTACAGCGGTCATGTAAAAAATCTTACGGTCGGAGAAAACTCCCTTATTCTCGGTTATAAATGCGGAGGCAGCGGTTCTACAGGCGGAATAGCTGCAATGGCAATGAGCATCGATACGATTGCAACCTGCGTCAACCGTGCGACGGTTGTCGGAAGAAGCAGCTATGTTTCATTCAACAGCAATGCGTCGAGAGTGGGTATGGTCGGCGGCATTGTCGGATGTATGGCGGGAAAAGCGGAAAACTGTGAAAACTACGGCACGGTTGTCAGTGATAATTATGCCGGAGGCATTGCCGGAAATTTGACCGGCGGCAGAACAAACACTTATGCACAGGCGTATGTATCGCTTGAAAACTGTCGAAACTACGGTGAGGTCTACTGTAATGAAGACTTGGTATCCGCAACCGAAACAAGCGGTCATGCGGGCGGCATTGTCGGAAATTCCGGCGGCGGTGATACGGCAGGCTGCGACGGAGGCATTATTGCCGGGTGTATCAATTTCGGAAAGGTTCGCGCAAGCGGTGCTGCCGGAATCGTATATCAGGCAAGGGAAGGAACACAGATCAAACACTGCGCAAACAGAAACGAGATCGCTGCGACCTTAGTTTCGGTCGGCCTTGTGGGACAGATCGATTGGGGCGGCTGCTATTTGGAATCGAGTTATAATGCCGGGAGGGTGACTTTGACCGGAGAAGGGGGAGAAGCGGCAATTGCTTATCCGATTGCGGGACTGCTGAAAACTTTTCTCGGAAATTCCCCGAGCCACACCGTACAAAAGTGTTATAACGACAGCACCGTGCACCCTTGCGAGGACAACGCTCTTGTCGGTGCAAATATAAATATGACCGCATGCTACAGTGTGGAGACTTCCGTTTTTGCGACCGGTGAGCCGGCGTATAAAATGGGCTCGTGGTATGATCTGCGTTGGAAACAAAATATTCCGGAGCCTTACGAAGAAGGAAAAATTCCCGAAGACTATCCGAGTATAACGGGAACAAGAATTGTTTCGTATATTACGCACTATTGCTGTCATACCGACGAAACAAATAAAAAAGCGCACAAAAAATCGTTTTATTCGAACTTAACCGAGAATATTATCGATGAGCACACTTTAAATGAAAAAGGCATTTGTACGCACTGCGGTAAGGATTTGAGGAAGCCGATTTTCTCTAAAGACGCACTTCCCGAAGCAAAGGTGGGAAAATCGTACAATGTGAGTATCAGCGTAAGCGAAGATCCGCCAAGCTTAAAAGATTACATCAAGGCGGTTGTCAGTGAAACGGACGATACGGCATACAGCTTTACGCATGGGCTTGTCGGAAAAGCGAATTATAACTGGCGTTACGGCCATTATTACGATATTTCCGGAGTTCCGACCGAAACGGGAACGCTTCGTTTCACGCTTTCTGCGGAAAACGAAAACGGCATAACCAAGAAGACATACATATTAAAAATAAACGAAAGCGATCCGCTTGAAATTACAACGCAAAGCAAGCTGGATAATGCAACGGTCGGATCGGAATATTCGCGCAGTTTATCGATTAATTTGGATATTGCCGCAGCGTGGAACGTGGCGAACGGTTCATCCCTTCCGGCAGGACTTTCGCTTAACCGCGAAACGGGCGCGATTAACGGCACACCGACAGAAAGCGGGAAATTTACCTTTTCGGTAACGGCCGAATGTGCAGATAGGATAACCTCAAAGGAGTTTAATCTTACGGTTTTGCCGGAGGGCGGCTGTTTGCATGAGGAATTGACGTGTATTCCGGGTACGGCGGCAACCTGTATGAAAGACGGCGTTGCGGATTATTACTACTGCAGCTTCTGCGAAAGATATTATAAGGACGAACAGGGCAGAAATCAGATTTGGAGTATTGAGTACGCGTTGAAGTCGGAGCTCAAAATCGCCGTTATGCATACGGATAAAAACGATGACGGTGTTTGCGACTTTTGCAATAAGCCGATGCCGGTATTTCTGAAGGTAACGGACGAAGAGGATATTGTTTACGGCGGTACGTATATATTTGTCGCCGAAATTGGCGGTAAATATTATGCGCTTAAGGTGCCGCCGGAGGATGGAAAAACCGGAGAAAGACGATACCGCAATATTATGGGCGTTGCCGAGATAATGCCCGACGCAAACGGCGAATTTGCTTTTAACACACTTGTTGCAGCCGAGGCTATGATGCTGAAAACAGAATTTGCTGCCGAGTGCGGTCCGCTTGACGCCGGAAAACCGCGCTACGGACTAAGTACGGTTTTGGAAAATGCTCGTTACGGACTTATGGGCGACTACAATGTTTACAATATGTATCCCAACGAACCTGCAAAATATGGCTATCGCATTGCACTTGAGCCAAACAAAACCGCAAAAATCGCTTCCGTCTATAATGAATGCTGGAATGTCGGATCGGACGGTAAGGGAGAAAAAGGCGAGGACACATTGCCATACGGAATATTACGTGCGTTCGATATGAATTTTAATGATGAAAATATAAAATTCATGACGATGCAGACGGAAAGCTATTACAACGGTGAAAAGCAAATTTACAGCGGTGCGCAAATGACGCTGTATCCGATTTATCTTTACAAAATGACCGTGCGCGGAACAGCCGGCGGAAAAAGCTATACCGTGTCCGACAGTCAAAACAATGTTATTTTATCCGATCTTCCGGGGATGCTTTCCAATTATCAGGGCTTGGGACTTTCCAATGTCAGCGGACTGACAGGCGCGATGAACATTTCCTTCATCACCGATACCGTCGTGAATGTGCAGACAGATGAAACCGCACTGGATACAAAGGCGTATGCAAACATAGCTGTGAGCGGATATACTACCGAAACCGATGAAAAGGGCAATGAAATCGCTACTTCCATTACCTATTCGGTAACGCCGCATTTAAGCGTTGCCGATGCGGACGGAGCGGAAATTTCAAGCTATGAAATTACGGATGAAAGTCTAAACGGTGCAGAACTGACAGTTAGTTTGCACACCGGCGGCATTGAGCCTCAGCAAGTCATCCATTACAAAAAAGACGGCACAAAGGAGTTTTTCTATCCGGGGTACTCCGAACCGGCAATAAACGGCGCCAAAACCTTTGAATATGAATCGGACGGTCGAGGCGGCGGCTTTGTGACAATCCGCATCACAGACTTTTCGGATATAAAAATTCTTGCGGAAGCCGAGCCGGAAACGGATTATGCAATACGCTATGACGGAAAAACGCTTGCTATAGACTGTGAAAAAGGCGGCACATATACAATTGTATTTGCAAGCTATGATACGGGCGGAAAAATGACAACCGTCAATACACTCACAACGGAATTAAACGCAGGAGTAAATTCGGACGTTGCAATTCCGATGGATGTAACGCTCAAAGCGGGCGACAAAATATTCCTTTTTGAAAGCCTCAACATTCTGAGACCGCTTTGCAATGCATTTACATTCAATAATTAAGGGTAATATCCATTTTTAAATGTGGATAATAAAAAATTTAAGGAGGTTCGTTATGAAAGGAAGTAAGTTTTTGAAGGTCACGGGTATTCTGATGATTATCGGAGGAGCATTTGGTATCATCGGAGGGATTGTTGCAATGATCGGAGTAGGAGCTTTGGCGGCAGTTCTTGAAACGAGTGCCGGCGGGCTTATGCTTGCAAGTGTGCTGATTCTGGCAAGTGCAGTATTTCAGCTGATTGCCGGAATTATGGGTGTAAAAAACTGCGACAAACCCGAAAAGGCTCAAAGCTGCCTGATTATGGGTGTCATTGTGGCAATTTTAAGCGTATCCGGAAACGTTATCTCAAATGTGCTTGGCAGCGATTTTAACATTTTCAGCTACGCTACCGGCTTGATTATTCCTGTTCTGTACATAATTGGTGCGGTAAAAAATAAAGAGCCGGCATAAGTAAAATATCCGAATGCTCCCGCCGTCCTGTTTTTGGCAGCGGGAGCATAGTGCCAAAATTTAAGAGGTAATTTTTAATAAAAAACATATTGTTTTTTAACGGTTTTATTTCTTTTTATTCCGGTAATATGGTTTGCGTCAATGCCGGCGCAGATATTGCGGTTGGGATAACGATAAATGGGGAAATTATCGAAACGGAGGTTTCACCCTTTGTGGAAAACGGGCGGACGCTCGTTCCGGTGAGAGCCGTTTCGGAGCATTTAAAGTACAGCGTTGAGTGGTCCGCAGAGGAACAAAGAGTCGTTATGGATTCGCCTTCCGATAAGCTTACGTTTTATATAGGCAACGCAGACTATTATAAAAACGGTGAAAAAAGAAGCATGGATGTTCCGGCGGTAATGAAAGACGAAAGAACCTTTGTCCCCCTGCGGCTGGTTGCCGAGGAAATGGGATGCGAGGTTAAATGAGACGAAGAAAATAATATTGCAAATATAATAAAATATAACATTGCGGAGGCGAAGACGCCTCATGATATTATACTTAATGCGGCAAGCTATACAAAAATCATTCTTAAGGAGCAGGATCTTCCGGCTGAAGTCACGGCGGAAGAGGCGGAAGCTTTTAATAAAAAATTTTAAGGAGGAAAAATTTATGGGACTCGGTGATTTTTTCAAGAACATTTTCGGCAAAAAGAACTGTGCGTTATGCGGCAAGGAATGCGGCATGATGCATCGTTCGAAAATCAAGAACAAGGAATTTTTATGTGACGATTGCGGAAATCTATGCTCAAAGTACATTAGGCTGAGCGAGCTGACATTGGACGAAGTCAAGGAACATATAGAATATATGAAAAGGCAGAACAGACTTTTTGAGGAGGTCTATTCCAAAGAAGGAAAGAAAGACACATACCCTTCGTCGCTCAAGGAAATGGGCATTGAATTTTGTGATGATTTGGGAATGTTTCGGATTAAATACAGAAGCAACACGGGCAGAGGCAAAATGAACGAGCTTTTCCGCTACGATCAGGTGGCAAGCTATGAGGAATACATAGATGAAACACCGGCAACCGAGCCGGGGAAAAAACCTGAATTTAAGGAGTGCGGATTAAAAATCAAGCTTTTGGGCGGAAATATGAGCAAGGTGAACACAGACAACAAAAAAGGTCTTCGTCCTCATCCGTATATCAAGCAAGAGCTTAAAATCTGTTTCAGCAAAAAAGACCGTTCGGACGCGCAGTATGCACATAATGCAAAATGCAAATTTGATTATATTTTCGGCGTTCACGATGATGAAAGAGGCTTGTTCGGCTTTGGCAGAAGCAAGGCGGAAAAAAGAGAGGATGCGGCAGCGATTGGAATGGCGGCGGCATTCGGAACGGCTTTTAAGGCTGCAACAAAAGGTGAGGAAGCCGTAACGGAGGCGGACAAAGAAAAATTGAAGGAAGGCATAAATGCCATGAATGACGCAGCGACCGGCGGCATGGCGGTTTACACAAGACGCGCGGACGATGCGGAAGCCAAAATAAAGTAACGGAAGGCGCGAAGCGTGAAAAACTACCGTTATTGCTTGCAGCACCGCTGATCTTAAGCGGCACTGTTGTCCGTGCGGAATGGGAAACATTCAAATCGGCAGACGGTATGTATGAATACACAAAGGATGGAGTAATTACTGCATATGATGAATAAGAAAAGGAGCAAGTAACAATGAAGATGACAGTTTCATCTGTTCCGACAACATCGGAAGAGTTTTCTGCTCTGCCGCAGAATGACCTTTCCTAGCCGGAAAATACCTGTGCAATGTTTCCGCGGCCGATAAAGCTTCGGTAAAAAGGTGATTTCCGGTATTTGTGGGAGTATTCCGGTATTCTTTCCGGAATTCGGATTCCGTCGGAGGTGGATGCGTAGACATAATTTCTTAAAACAAAAAAGAGCTGTTCCGGACATTCACCGCCGGAATACAGCAAAATATTCGGTGATAATGATAACAATAAAAGAATCAGGAGGAATTTTGTATTATGAAAAAAATATTAGCGTTCATTTTAGCGGTGGGAATGGCATTTTCGCTCACTGCGTGCGGCGGTGAAAATACCGGAAAAGAAACCGGAAAAGAAACCGGAAAAGAAATCGAAAAAGAAACCGAGAAAGAAACCGAGAAAGAAACCGAGAAAGAAACCGAAACAAAGCAGGAAACCAAAAAGATTGACTACGCAAATATGACAGAGGACGATCTGATAGAAGAGTTTATTAAAGATGAGCAGAATATAACCTTGGACGAATTTGTAGACCTTGCTTCCACATATTCATATGCAACAATCAACAATAAGCTTGAGCTTGATGAAAATATAACAGACAAAGCAATCAAAAAGCTTAAAGAGAATAAAGCAAAGCTGCCGGCGGCAAAGGAATTTGTTGAGCCGCTTTTAAAAAGCGATGCACCGCAGGTAAGAGGCTATGCTTTTTCAAACATCGCCACATTTTTCGGGGCAAGTGATTCGCATAAAGCGTCGGCAAAGGAGATTCTGAAAACCGAAAAAGAGCCTTATGTTATTAAATGTGCGGTAAGAGCTCTTGGAAATGAAGGCGGCAATGATGCAGAAATCGGCAAATTCCTGCTTGATGCGGCAAAGAATGAAAACGCAGTTGTAAGAAGACAGGCGGCGGTTGCTCTCGGAAGCACATGGAACAAGACTCTTGACGGAGCGGTTGATGCAGAGATTGAGCTGATGAATGATTCGGATAACGATGTTCGGAAGGCAGCGTATGAGTATGCCGGTCTCCTCGGTGATGACAGGGTGGTTGCGCCTATCTCGGAAATGCTGAAAAACGAGGATGACGCAGACCTTCATTCAAGCGGTGTAAGAGGTCTTGTTTGGCTGTGGTATGATTATCCGTCACACGAAAACACAAGCGAGGCGGCATACAGAGCCACGATGGACTACTTTAAAACCACACCGGGCAGCGACAAAGTTCCCGCATGGGCAGCTGTGACAAGCTTTACAAACAAATCCGAGAAGAACTATGACGCATGGAAGGAAAAAGCAACCTATTTCGATACGGATGAGCTTTATGAAGTTATGCTCGGACTTGTAAAAAACGAAAATTTAGGACGTATGACGCGCGGATATGCCTGCAAACCCGTTGCGGCACACTGTTCAAAAGAGCAATTTGAAGCGTTTGGCGAGGTTGTAAATGCTCTTACCGATAAGGATGCGAAATTTATACAGGACGAGTATCAAAATCAAGCAAAAAAGTTTGAATAGCCACAGAACGGAGAAATGACTATGAAAAAAATAATCGGCGTTATACTGATTATAGGAGGCATTTTCTTTGCTTCTCTTGCCGTAAAAGCTCTTGTGTCAGCACCGCAGTCCTATGAGAAAATCAAAGCTGCGGCAACGATTAAAGACGGCAAGGTTATCCCGGAAAACGAAGGGAAGCTTGTGGTTGTTTCGGGAACGCTTAAACCTGCCGAACCGCTTCAGGATCCCATAACCGGTGTTAAGCTTCCCGGGGTAACGGCGAAAAGAACGGTTTGGACTTATGAACGGGATACCAACAGCGATGATGAACAGGTGTGGGACTGGAAGCCGGAGATTACAGACTACAGCGAAAAGGCAAATTTCGGAATCAATGCCGAAATACTTACAACAACCATGCTCGCCGCACCTACATTACTCGGTGAGTTTAAGGTGGAGAGCAAACTGCTCAATCCCCTTATGAGAACCACGGAATTTACGCAATATGATGAGGAGAGCCTTAATGCGGGCTGGAAGGTACTTTCGGGCGGAAAAGAAAGCCGCTACTGCGTTTCAAAAGAAAATTGGCTGCCGAAAAAATCAACAGGTATGTACTCAACGACGGGATATGGATCTCAAAAAATATCCTACGGTATTGTTTCGCCGGATGATCCGCTCGAATATACGATTATCGGCGTGCAAAAGGGCGATACCCTGATAGAAAGCGAAGATGTAGATTCTGTTACAACCGTTAAGGGCATTATGACGGCAGAAGAATTTGCCGAGGAGAACAAAAAAGGCGTGCGCGGCGGCTCGATTTTCGGCATAGTAATCGGTATATTGCTTGCAATCATCGGCGTGAGAATGATGGCATTCCGGAGGCAGTAAAAATGGGAACGAAAAAAAATCTTTTTTCGGGCGGCGGAACCTATATTTCAAAAGTGGCAATTGCAAGGCTTACATTAAAAAAGCACATACAAATGATTATAGGTGGATTCTTCACGGCGGTTTTTCTGTTTGGAATTATTTCGGGGGTTACGGGGTATAACGAAGAGCTTCGCGATAACTTGATTACCAATATAGTCATGCTTGTTCCGTCCGCACTCCTTTTGTTAAACGGTATTAAAAACGGCAGAATGGCGGCGCGTGCATATCGCTACAACTCGATCTTCATGTGCGATATTGACGGCACGGTGACAATCAATGAGCTTGCAAAGCAATCCGGAAAACCGACGTTCAGGGTGATTTCCGAGCTTGAGAAGCTTTTTGATAAAGGAGTGTTCTGTGACTGCACTCTGCAAAAGCAGGGCATGCCCTGCGTGATTCTTTCGGGCAGAGAAAACAGTAAAACAAGCTTTGTTTACGTTGTGTGTGAAAAATGCAACGGAACAACAAGAATTCGCGCCGGAAGCTCCGGTAAATGTGAGTATTGCGGAAACGCAATCTCAAGCCGCAATACCGTATAAATGCAAAATCCAAAAGAATGGAGATGCTACGTTATATCGAAAGATATTAACGCAGACAAAGAAATCTGAAGTTCGGATTATACTGTTAGCTAATCCGATACATTCCGGCAAATTTTGCAGAGGAACGTAAAACATCACATTGAAAGGAGGATATAAATGTGAAAAGGACAAGACGATTTTTTTCTGTTTTACTGACACTGGCAATGCTTCTCACGCTCGTACCCGCCATGGGCGTGACGGCGAGCGCGGCGGAGCCGGAGTGGGAAACCGTTAACACCTTTGAGGAATTGAAAACGGCAGTCAAAGCCAAGAAGGAATACATCAAGCTGGGGAAGGACATTGACACCAGATTGTTGAACAGCAGCGTTGGCATGCTAGAGCATGATAAGCTGATCTTTGAAGGCGGAAACACTGTTCTTGACCTGAATGGCAACATCTTGAAACTGCAAAACAAATTCGATAAGGTGTATTCCTTCCTATACTTAGAAAACGGCAGCCTGACCATCAAGGACAGCAGTTCTGTGAAAAGAGGTGAGATATCCGGCTCTTTCGGCAAAACAGCGGGCGATTGTGACTATCGCACGATTTTTGTCGGAGAAAACGCCAGCCTGACATTGGAGGGCGGTACTTTCCGCGCGGAAGGTGAACCTTACCCCACGGCGACCGAAGCAATCTATTGCCGCGGTGGTAGTGTTACAGTTAAAGATGGCGTGACCATCAGCCAGCGGTGGTTTCATGATAGAGGTTATGCCAAGGATCTGGATGGCGAAGGCTACGCTCTGCACATAGCTGAAAGGAGTAAAGCCATCATTGACGGCGGTACCTTCAACGGCTGTGTAAAGCTGAGCGGATATCAAGACACCAACGGCTCTGTTCAAATCAACGGAGGCACCTTCTTGAAGAGGGTGCAGGTGCTGTATACAGCAAAGGAGAATAATTCTGATCCTGCTGTTACAGTGAACGGCGGTACCTTTAAGGGCCATGTTTATTTGCAGTACTGGCCATGGAGAGACAGCCTTTATATGCCGTATCGTTTGAATGGCGGAACCTTTTATGGCGCAGTAAACCTTCACGCAGATAAGTATATGGATAAAATAGATAACCCGACAGGCAACCCCAACATTGCGTTGGGAGTGGATAAATGCTTTGGCTACAGCGCGGTTGTTACGCCTGACGGCACCTTTACCTGTTCCAATGCTTACACTGCTTTTTTGAAAAAGAGCCCCCCTGTTTATATAGATTATGGAATGTGGTTTTATGGCAGTGAATCCAACCCCGCCCGAATCATCCCCAACGCGTGGGGCATCGAGTCCGTCACGCTGGACGGCAAAGAAATCAAATACGCCAAGGACTGGAAGGGCGCAGTTGAGAGGATGGACAACAGCACGGCGCATACCCTCACCTTCAAGTGGAAGCCATTGGCGAAGGAGCTGAGTGACGCAGGCTATAGCTATCGCGCAACGTGCGACCGCTATATCTCCGGCTCTACCACGCCCACCGCCGATGCCATCAGTCCCACCGCCACCGAATATAGCTATACCATTCCCGCGGGCGCAGCCCCCAAGGTCTATTCCTTTGCCCTGCATCTGAATCTGAAAAAGGGCAGCGACAACATCGGTATTTACAGTAACGAGCATATCGTCAAGCTGGTGGTGAATGACGCGCCGGTGGTTGTACCCGATCCCACCATCGAGGGCAGGGTGTACTACACCAGCGGCATTGTCTACGACCGCCCCATCTCCATCGCTGCCGGCGTGACCCCCGCGGGCGTTACCAAGGCGTACCGGTGGCAGCGCAGCACGGACGGCGGCAGCACATGGACGAATATTGAGGGCGCGACCGGTGGCCGGTACACTCCCACGGCGGCTGATATGGGCGAGAATGTCCGCATCCGCGTAGTAGTCACGGCAAAGGGCTATCTCGGCGAGATCGTCGGCGCGGCGGTGAAGGTCAGCAAGGCCGCTAACGACCGTACCCTGGCAGCTCCGACAGTTGGGGCGCAGAAGGACGGTAGCAACGCCTACACGAAGTTTGAAATCGCCAATTTCAACTCCGAGCAGGAGTATGTCTACACCACCGGCGCCCCCGCCTCCGGCAACGAGTGGCCGACCGGCGGCACGGAGATAGGTTCCTCCACGGTGACCGGTCTAACCGAGGGCAACACCTATTATATCTTTACCCGCTACAAGGAGACCGACACCCATACGGCAGGCTCCAAGATCATCAGCAGCAGCGTACTGATGGACGAGGTAACCCGCTTGAACCGAATCATCCTGACGGACGAGAGCGGCAAGGTATACAGCTCCTACGGAAACGGAAACACCATTTATATCAAAAAGGGCGAGAGCATGACTCTCACCGTCACGACAAACCCCGGCGGCGCCAACACATGGTCTAACTTTACCTTCAAGTCTCAGTACGGTGCATCTGCTCCGTTCACCGTGACCGCCCCCACTGCTCCGGTAACCTCCGGCAGTACGATCCCCGGCGTCACCATCCATGGCGACACAGTGGGAACGGGTACATTGGCAGCGGAGTACAGTGGATACACCCCGCAGTTCTACGGCACTTGGAGAGTCCATGTGTACGAGAATGTGAGCGACATCGGCACCGGTGCCGAAATCACCGTTTCTCCTACTTTTGCTGACGCAACGATGCACCCCGGCGAGACCATGACCCTGCCGGAGTATACCGTGACTGTGAACCCCGAGGGCGCGCTGAATGATTATCATTACGAGTGGTATGTGAGAGAACCCGCCACCTCGCCGGGCTCTATGGGCAGCGGCAACAACGTGAAGGAAAACACACATTTCAAGGTCAACGATGACGGCACCATCACCGCGAAGGCTGTCCATACCGGCAGCGAGAACAGCCAGTACAAGATGGTACTGCTGTGCGCGGTGAAGGGCAAATATGATAAGACCAAGCTTGCGTTCTTCAATGTCACCGTGTCCGAGACTCCTACGATTGCGCTTACCGGCCTTACCGTTACCCCGAAGAAGGTGAATCTGGAGCTTAACGCGACCTGTCAGCTCTCCGCCGTGAAGGAGCCCGTCAACGCAGCGGGCAGCCTGATCTGGACGAGCGACAAGCCCGCTGTCGCGGAGGTTGATACTGCCGGCAAGGTGACCGCTAAGGCACAGGGCACGGCAATGATCACAGTTACCTGCGGCAGCAAATCCGCTACCTGCACCGTAACGGTCGGCCATACCCACGACTACACCGGGCAGCCGTACCTGTATCTGGATCCCGGCAATCACTATCAGGAGTGCAAGAAGAACGACGGCAGTTTCAACATCGAGGGACACGACTTCTCCGCATGGACAAAGGTTGATGGCACTGCTCATAGCCGTGCCTGCTCCAAGTGCAAGAAGACCGGAGAAACCGCAAGCTACACCGAAACCGCCAACCACAACTGGCAGTGGAAGGTAGACACCGCGGCAACCCCCAATAAAGATGGCAAGCAGCATGAGGAGTGCGCAGACTGCCATGCTGTGAAGGCAGGAAGCGAAACTGTAATCCCTGCGCTGACCAGCATCAAGGTAGAGAATCTGACCGTTGCCAAGCCCGTCCGGGATGTTGCTGCGGCAACAGCTGCCTCCACCGACAGTTCCTACACTGTGGCGAACACCGAGTGGAAGGCTGCGGACGGTACCACTCTTGCCATTGGCGATACATTCCGTTCCCGTACGGTCTACACAGTGAATATTACGCTTAAGACCGCCGGCACAGACGTATTTTCCGAAAAGTCCACCTATAACGATATTGAAGGCAAGACGGCTGCGGTCACCCCCGTACTGACCGGCGATGCCCATGCGGACAGCGTTATTCTGACCTATACCTTTGACTCCACCGGTGGATCCACCGGCGGTGGCGGCGGAGGAAGCACTTCACGCTACACCGTATCGTTTGAATCGAACGGCGGCAGCAAGGTTTCAAATCAGATTGTTACAAGAAACGGCGTTATGAAAGAGCCGACGGCACCGACAAAGGAAAACTTTGATTTTGACGGTTGGTACTCGGATAAGGAACTCAAAACCAAGTACGATTTTTCCGAAAAGGTAACAAAGAGCTTTACGCTTTATGCAAAATGGACGGAAAAGGATAATTCGACAGATCAGATTATCTTAACAATCGGCAAAAAGGACGCACAGGTATTCGGGAAGGCGAAATCAAATGACGTTGCTCCGAAAATCGTAAACAACCGTACAATGCTTCCGGCAAGGTTTGTTGCCGAAAACTTGGACGCAAAGGTCGAATGGGACGGCGAAAAACAGCTTGTAACCATTACGGGCAAAAATCTGAAAACCGGTGAAGATGTAACAATTCTTATCACCATAGGCGCAGAAAATGCAGTTGTAAACGGAAAAGCTGTCAAGCTCGATTCTCCGGCATTTATCGAAAACAACCGCACCTACACACCTGTCCGCTTTATTACCGAAAACTTGGGAACAAGCGTCGAATGGGTTGAAAAGGAGCGGAAAGTAATTATCACAAAGCCCGAAATCAAAAAGGCTGAAACAAAATAATACTAAATAAAGCTTTCCGAACAGGAAATTGGTGACGGCATAGCAGGCCGCCCGGT
>ENA-OUQF01000776-OUQF01000776.1-human-gut-metagenome-genome-assembly--contig:-NODE-776-length-22164-cov-5.718621_pt1 | contig 22164 bp, 15 predicted proteins | sample MGYA00237947_ERZ548826 | MGnify/ENA primary metagenome ERZ548826 (study PRJEB26490, sample SAMN05194701) | human gut metagenome | biome: terrestrial biome; feature: human-associated habitat; material... | reverse complement strand
ATCTGGACAAGCGGATCCTGGAGTCGCTGGACGCCGCGGGCTGCACGACCTTCCAGAAGATCCGTTATGGCATCCTGCCCCAGCTGACGGCGGACTTCACCTCCACGATCATCTACCGCTTCGACATGAACCTGCGCGACGCGACCGTGCTCGGCCTTGTGGGCGCGGGCGGCATCGGCGCGCCGCTGATCTTCGCCATGAGCTCGTACCGCTGGAACGAGGTCGGCGCGATCCTGCTGGGGCTGATCGTGCTGGTGCTCATCATCGAGTGGATCTCGGCGAAGATCCGCGTGAAGCTGGCACGGGGGTAAGCGATGGACGAGAAAAAGCTGACGATCTATTTTACCTCCGACCTGCACGGATACATTTATCCGACCGATTACCGCGGGCAGGGGGAAAAGGAGCTGGGGCTGTTCAAGTGCGCCAGCCGCTTCCGCAAGGACGGCAACACCCTCGTCATCGACGGCGGCGACATCCTGCAGGGCTCGCCGCTGGGGGCGTTCTGCCACGATACCATCGGCAGCGCCGCGCGCTTCGCCGAGATGATGAACCGCTGCGGCTATGACTATGTGACGCTGGGCAACCATGACTTCAACTACGGGATGCCGTACCTTGACAGCTACCTCAACGTGCTGAAAGCGCGCTGCGTGTGCGAAAACGTCCGCTGGGATGAGGCGGGGGTGCGCTTTCCCGCGCGCATCCACACGCTGGAAAACGGGCTGCGGGTCGGCATCATCGGCATCGTGACCGACTATGTGAACATCTGGGAAAAGCCGGAGCACCTCGCCGGCATTGCGATCACCGACCCGATCCCCGCCGTGGCCGCCGCGCTGGAAAGGCTGCGCGATCAGGTCGACCTGACGGTCGGCATTTACCACGGCGGCTTCGAGCGCGACCTCGCCACGGGTCGCGTGCTCTCCGCGACCCGCGAAAACGTCGCCTACCGCATCTGTCAGGAGCTGGATCTCGACATCCTGCTGACCGGACACCAGCATATGTCCGTTCCCGGGCAGATGGTGAGCGGCACCTTCGTGGTGCAGCCCTCCGACAAGGGACAGGAGTTCCTGCGGGTAGAGGCCGCCGTGTCCGGCAGCGGGAAGCGCTTTTCCAGCGAAACGGTCCCCGCCCACGGCGAATGCCGGGCGGACTGGCTCGCGGAGTTCGCCGATATGGAGCGCGGCGCACAGGCTTGGCTCGACCAGGTGGTGGGACATCTGGAGACGCCGATGCTGCCGGATACGCCGCTGCGGATGGCGGCCGAGGGCAGCGCCCTCGCCGACCTCTTCAACACCGTGCAGCTCGCCGCGAGCGGCGCGCAGCTCTCGGTCACGAGCCTTGCCAATGACGCGGCGGGTCTGCCGCAGACCGTGCGCCGCAGGGACATTCTCAACGCCTACCCCTACACCAACACGCTGACGGTGCTGGAGATCACCGGCGCCGTCCTGCACAGGGCGATGGAGCGCAGCGCGGAATACTTCACCCGAAACGCCGACGGCTCGCTGCGGGTGTCGGACTGCTTCCTGGAGCCCAAGGTGGAGCATTATAATTACGATTACTACGCCGGCGTGACCTATGCCTACGACATTGCAAGGCCCGTGGGCGAGCGAGTGGTCGAGCTGACATTCAACGGAACGCCCGTGAAGGACACGGACGTGTTCACCGCCTGCCTGAGCAGCTACCGCGCCAGCGGCACGGGCGGGTACGACGGCTATGTCGGCTGCCCGATCGTGCGCGAGATCGGCACGGAGATGTCCGACCTGCTGCTGGACTACTTCAAGCGATACGGCGGAGAGCTCCCGCTTGCGCGGGGAGAGTTCAGGGTATTCTGACAAAAACAGCAGACTGTTTTTTGAAGCTTAAAAGCTTCGGCAAGAGAAAAAACCTCCTATTGCGCTGGTAAAGGCTTGGCGGCCGCATTACCAGAGTAATAGGAGGGTTTATGCAGTTTAAGGCGTACAGCACATTGCGTTCGCGTGGAGTGCCGCAGAATTGGGAAATGAAGTTTCTGGCTTACGGCTGGGGCTGAGGACGCTTTTTTGAGGTCGGAGCATCAACACGGATCGCAATTACTGCAACTTTATCCGCCATTTCAGCGGTGAATACGTCGTTGCGGCCGGCCATATGAAGCATCAGAGCAGACAGACCCCTGCACTTTTCGTCGCCCTCGAGGATTTCCGCCTTGCCCTCGCCGAGAACAGAGGCGTAATAATAGCTGTGCGTGCAGGCGGTTTCGCCGTGCTGCAGGGCATTCTGACAATCCATTTCAAAGGCAACGCTGGCATTCTTGCGGATCACGTCAAGCTTCTTGCCTTCCTTTGCGCCGTGGCAATAGAAAGTGAAAGCGCCGTTTCCGCCGCATAGAGGAACACGGGGTCCGCCGCCCCGGTGATGTCTGCGGTGGTCGTGCCGGTGTAGCCCTTCTCCAGAAATTGCGCTACGGCGGCGCGCAGCACCCGCTGCTGCGTCACAAGGCCGTTGGCCTGTTTCCCTCGCAATGACAAATGTTCACGCTCCTTTCAAATTGGACTTGCGATCATGATTTCGTTTTAACAGAAAAAGAGTGTTCCCGCAAGAGAAAGCTGCCCGCCCGAATTTTTCGGGAAAATGCGCAAAGTCCGGCGGCGCTTTTCGGTGATTATGCAGAGAAGGCGGCGCGCATGACGCCGACCCGCGATTTGCTCTTGCTTTTTGGGTAAAATTTCTTTATGATAGGACAGTCGGCGGGGGAGATGCTCCGCTGCGAAAAAGAATAGCGATCAAGGCCGTCTGCCGGAGAAAAACCGGAACGGGGGAATGGGGTGAAAAGCCCCGCGAGCGGGTCACTGTGAAGCTCCCACGAGGAGATGAGTCAGAATGCCCGGACGGCCTTGGACGCTCCTGCCCACACCGGGAGCCGAGAGACACCAAGGGGTCTTTGCGCCCTTTTTTACGTCTGTACGGCTCGCGTAGGCGGGCGGGTACAGACGTTTTTTTCATGCAAAAGGAGGAAGAAAAGATGAAAAAACGGGTGATCTCTCTGCTGCTGGCGCTTGTGCTGGCGGTCAGCCTGCTGCCGACTGCAGCATGGGCGGCGAGGAAAACGTTAAGCGAGTATTTTGGCAGTATGCCAATCACGGCGGAAACTGAGCCAGGAAGACCATACAGTACGAAAAAATGGACTGTATCGACGAAAGACGGCGGTGAAGTATTGAAAAGTGCTTCAGGAATGAGTGGTTCTTCCAGTACCTTGCAACTTACCATGACGGATAGTGTAAATCTCAGCTTTGAGTACAAGGTATCGACAGAACAAAAATTTGATAAGCTGACGATCTCCAATGGCGATACCAAATTGGTAAATGAAGTAAGCGGCTTGATTGATTGGACACGCCTTAATATTAATGCTAAACAGGGCGATGTGATTTCAATTGTTTACAAGAAGGACAGCAGCGGTGACAAAAACGACGACTGCGTCTATCTCCGCAATTTCGCCTGCGGCACGCCGCTTGTTGTCACGTTCCATGCGAATGGCGGCACAGGCGCTGACTATACTCAGAACATCTACGGCGGCACGGGCACGCTGATGGCAAACACCTTCACCAACCCCGGCAAGGTGTTTGCAGGCTGGGCAACCTCGGCAGGCGGCGCAGTAGAGTACTCCGACGGCGCGGAGATCAAGGTAGAAAGCGCTACCGACCTTTATGCGGTCTGGGGCGAAGCCTACACGGTGACGTTTGTAAACGACGGTAAAACAACAGACACGGCCGCTGTCGCGAAGAACACTCCCATCGGTACAAAGATTCCCGCCGACCCGACGAAAAAAGGCTACACCTTTGAGGGCTGGTTCAAGGGCGGTGAGGAGCTGACGGCAGAAACGACAATCACTGCCAATGTGACTTATACGGCAAAGTGGACGCCGATCAGTTATACCATAAAATTTGATAAAAACGCTGCTGATGCGGTAGGCAGCATGAACGATATTTCTGCAACCTATGACGAAGAAGTGCAGTTGCCCCTGTGTGCCTTTACCCGCGATGGTTATGATTTCAACGGCTGGGGCACTTCGCGCGGTTCCATTAAGGATGGCGCAGCGGTCAAAAACCTGACGGACAAAGCTGATGCGACGTACAATCTCTATGCGACATGGAAGGGCAAAGAGGTCAAGGTTACGCTGAATTTCAACTACGAAGGCGCAGAGCCGATCGAGCGCACGGGCAGTGTCGGCAGCACCAAATATTATGCTAAAATTGATGACCCCGTCCGCACCGGGTATATTTTCGACGGCTGGTATGATGCAGCCGAGGGCGGCAATGAGATCACCAACCAGTATAAATTCACGGCGAAAGACGCCGAAAAGGGTGTTACCCTGTATGCGCATTGGAGCGAAGCGGTGACTATTACCTTTGATGCAAATGGAGGCTCGTGCTTCCCAACGACCAAGGACATCAAAAAGGGCACTGCGTATGGCTCTCTGCCGGAGGCGTCTATGAGCGGCAAGGCGTTCGACGGCTGGTACACGGCAAAAGACGGAGGCGTAAAAGCCGCAAGAGATACCGTTTTCAGTGAAAGTACTACACTTTATGCCAAGTGGCGCGATTATCAGTACATTATCAAATTCAACATCAAGTATGCCGACCAAAGCTCCGTCACCGGCACGATGGCCGACCAGCCCGCGCCCTTCGGCAAGGATGTGAAGCTGAGCAAGTGTACTTTTACCCGTGAGGGCTACGACTTTGCCGGTTGGGCAATCAATTCCTATGGTCCAGTCAAGTATCAGGATGAAGCAACCATCAAGCGCGAGTGGGACGATGGTGACTACTGGGACGATGGCAGTGAGGATAACGAGCCCTTCAAACTCTACGCCGTCTGGAAGGCAAACATCTCCAAGACTGCGATCGACGCGATGAACGAGGTTATTCCGTCGGACAATATCATCCGTGCGGAAACAACCTTGCCGACCTCCGGCGATGGCTACACGATCGCTTACACGGGCGATTCGGCGCGCATCAGCAGCGACGGCAGGATCACCCTGCCCGCAAGCGGCACGGCAGAGGTCACCGTCACGGCAACGATCACCGATACCGCAACGAACAAAACCTACACCAAGGAATATGCCCTGACGCTGTACTCTGCCGACGTGGCGGCAACGGAAGCAGAGCTGAACAATGCCGTAAGCAAGCTGACCGGATACTTCACGCCGGTTTACGGCACGGATACCAACGCCATCACCGCAGTGGAAAAGAAGCTGCTGGACGCGGGCTGTGAGGGAATTACGGTTTCCGTCAAGGAGGCAGTCGCAGATAGCAGCAATTATTCCGGCATTGATCAGGATGGTACGATCCATTACTACTTCAATCCGAATATGAGAGGATCCGGCGGCAATTTCTATACGACGTTCGTTCTCTCCAAGAACGGCGTAAGCGTGGAGAAGGAATGGTATACCAGCATTGACTGGGACAAGGCCAAGGTGCGTGAGACACTGAATACGGTCGCGGACACGCTGACCGTTCCGGAAACGGCGACGGCGGGTATGACGCTTCCGCTTAACGCGAATGGCAAGGGCTGGTCGAAAGTGGCATGGGTATCTAACGATCCGGCGCTGAAAATCGGTCAGGCTTCCTATGATACTTCAACTCATACTTCGACTTATCCGGTCACGCTGGATGCAAAAACGGATACCACCGTCGTTCTGACCGCAACGGTAAAATGCAACAGTGTAGACGGCGTTGCCGTCACCCGCACATTTGACTGCACCGTGCCCGGCGGCACCGGTACCGGTGTGGATTATCAGGCCAAGCTGGACAACGCCCTTTCCGACCCGGGCCTCAGAGATTTCGTCACCGGCAAAAAGCTGACAGAGGAAAACGGTGTTTACACCACCAGCAACGACATTCAGTTCCCGACGACGCGCAATCTGAAGATCGACGGCAAGTACATGCCGGTGGTCATCACCAGCAGCGATCCCGGCGTGATCGAAGCACCGACCACGCCGAACAGCGCGCGTGTTTGGGTCTACCGCCCGCTGCCCGACGAGAGCGCGAAGACCGTCACCCTGACGATGAAGATCCTCGACCGTCCGAACGGCCCGCAGCCGGGAGACGATCTTTCCGCCATGCGCGTGCTTGCGTCCAAGGAGATCAAGGTGACCGTCCAGCCGCTGACGCAGGACGAGATCAAAGCGGAAAAAGAGCTGATGAAACTGGTCAAGGACGCTTACTGGGACGGCATCCGCAACGCTAACACCGATCAGAACAACGTCACCACCGATCTGCACGCCTTCCAGGAGTGCTATCTGGACACAGACGGTAGCCTGACATGGGTCTATGACCGCGAGGACCTCAAAAATCACGGCATCGTGCCCGTTCCGCTGGACAACTGGTATGACCAGCAGATCTGGCGTCTGTTCCGTTCGAGCAACGCCGATGTGGTAGCCCATGAGAATCTGCTCGTCACCCGTCAGGGAGACAGCAAGGCGGTCACCATCACCAGCTATCTTTCCAGCGAAACGCTGGGCAGGTATGCGGAGAAATACCCGCAGAACGCAGATTTCCAGAAGCTCTATAAGCAGCCTGTTACAATCGATCTGGTCGTGACCGGCACGCAGTACGCGCAGGGCAATAACGATAGCCGCCTACAGGCAGCGAGGCGCGCGCTGGCGGCCCGGCCGACCGTCACCGTTTCATTCTCCCTTTCCGGCCGCAGCATGGGCATTCCGGAGGAAGCGCAATCCTACGCCGAGGGCAGCACGGTATATGATGTGTTCTCCGACCTGCTCGTCAAGCACGGCTATACCTGCAAGCGCCGCGGCAGCTACATTGCCGCCATCACCAGCGACAGCGGCGTAACGCTGGAGGAATTTGACGAGGGCAAGAACTCCGGCTGGATGTATCGCGTCAACGGCGTGCTTGTTGGCCGGTATATGTCCGCGCAGGGCTTAAAGGACGGCGACCGCATTGAGCTGTACTTTACCTCCGACTGGACGAGCGAGCCGGGCGCAGAAGGCTGGCAGAAGCCCGGCAAGATCGAAACGATCGTCAACGCGGACGGCTCGGTCACGAAGATCGAGACGAAGTCCGACGGCACGGTCATCGAGACGACGACCTGGCGCGACGGCAGCACACTCACCGCCGAGACTTCCCCCAATGGCCGTGTGGAGACGGTCGAGAAGCGTGCCGACGGCACGACCGTTGAAACCGTCGAGTCCGCGAGCGGCGGAATCACTGCCTCCGTCAGCGTGCCCAAGAGTGTCGGCAGCACCCGTGTGGACATTCCCGTGAGCAAGCCGACCGGCAGCATGGTCGCCGTGATCGTCCATCCCGACGGCACGGAGGAGATCGTCAGGGGCTCCATCGTGACCGAGACCGGCGTCGCGCTCCGCGCGGAGGGCGACGTCCAGCTCAAGATCATCGACAACGCCAAGCGCTTTAACGACATGGCGGACCATTGGGCAAAGGACGCCGTGGAATTCGCCTCGTCCCGCGAGCTGTTCAACGGCGTGGGCAATGACGCCTTCGGCCCCGACCGCTCCATGACCCGCGGCATGGTCAGCACCGTGCTCGCGCGCCTTGCCGGAGCGGATACGGCCGGCGGGGAGACGTGGTACGCCAAGGGCACGGTCTGGGCGGTCGAGAACGGCATTTCCGACGGAACCGCTCCCGAGCAGCCGGTCACCCGCGAGCAGCTGGCGGCGATGCTCTACCGCTATGCCGGCTCCCCCGCCGTCAGCGGCGAGCTGGGCTTCGATGACGCGGACAGCATCAGCGCGTGGGCGCGCGATGCCGTGAGGTGGTGCGTGGACAACGGCATCCTCAACGGCGTGGGCGGCAACCGCATGACGCCGCAGGATCTTGCCCGGCGCGGGCAGGTCGCAGCCATGCTGATGCGCTTCCTGCAGGCGACGGTGTAAGCGTCGACCCGCGATATACGCTATAACGAACAGTAAGGCTCCCCTGTTTCGGCAGGGGAGCCTTACTGGTTTATGGAACGGGAAACGGGTATGGAGACGCTGCCGCGCCGGAGTCCGGCGCTCAGCGCATGAGCGGACCGGACCGGCGCTCGCCCCATCGGCTGTCGGTGTGCTGCTCCGCGGCGGCGGTCTCGGCGAGACGCTGGAGCTTTTCCATGCGCGCGTCGAGCTGCGCGCTCATCTGCGCGCACTCGAACAGCTCGCGGTTGACGTGATCGAGCTCCGGCAGATCCTTCTTGTAGCGGATCTTGTGCTCAAGGCTTGCCCACCAGTCCATGGAGATGGTGCGGAACTGCACCTCGACGCGCATCATGCGCTTTTGATCGTGCAGGAAGATGGGCGTTTCCACGATGAGGTGCAGGCTGCGGTAGCCGTTGGGCTTGGGCTCGGCGATGTAGTCCTTGCGCTGGAGGAGCGTGATATCGTCCTGCTTCAGAAAGGCGTCGGCGAGCTGGTAGATGTCCGACGGGAAGGAGCAGATGACGCGCACACCGGCGATGTCGTTGAGATTTTCCTCGATGCTCTCCACCGTCAGCGGGAAGCCGCGGCGCTGGAGCTTTTCGGCAATGCTCTCGGGGGACTTGAGGCGCGTTTTGATGCTCTCGATGGGGTTGCGGTCATACTGGAGCGAAAGCTCCTCGTTGAGAACGTTGAACTTGGTCTCGACCTCCATCATCGCGCAGCGGTAGTAGCTCATCAGCTCGCGGTAGGGCTGCGTGTAGCTCTGCACGAGCGCGCTGATTTCCTTGCGCGGCAGGCGCGAGAGCAGCAGGCGCTCCAGAGCACTGCGGTCGGTGCTGTTTTTCAATGCCATGTGTTGTTTCCTCGGCTTTGTCGGTTCTCCCTCCGCGGTGTGACGGCGGAGGGGCGGGCGCGATGCGCTCATCTCAATCATACCATCCCGCGGCGCATCCCGCAAGCCCTCCCCGACATTTGCGCCGAAATGACCGGAAACCGAAGGAAAAAGGAAGCGCGGAGACCGACGGTCTCCGCGCTTGCGGACGGTATTGGCTTTCGGCGGCTTACCCGCGGACGGGGATGAGGTCGCGATAGTGGAGATACATGATCTGTCCGGTGTACGGGTTGATGCCGGGGAGATAGGCGGAGTACACGCATTGGTCCACGGTGGTGCCGGGGGCGGTGGCCAGCAGATTGCTCACACCGGTCAGCTTGCCCGTGATCCAGACGAGATCGCCCGGGTGGAGGCTGGCGTTGGTGCTGTCGAAGGAGGTGTACTCCCCGTCCTCGCGCTCGATCTCCCCTGTGCTGCCATTATAGCTATAGACGTTGGTCACCGGCGCGGCCTGATACCAGCCGATCTGGTGGGCGTAGACGCTGCGCTCCGCTACGATGACCGCCTGCTCGATGGTGCAGGTGCCGTTGGGATTGAGCGTGGTGGCGGTGGTGCCCTTGACAAGATCAAGCGCGTTCATAAACGCCATCGCTTCCTTCGCCCAGCTCTGCACCAGCGCGTTATCCGTGTAGGAGGCGAGCTTGGAGGTGTAGCTGGTGTAGGAATAGCCGGAGTTCTTCTCCACATATTGCAGCGTGCGGCGGAGGAAGGTCGCCATCTGCTGACGGTTCAGGGTGGCGTTGGGGGAGAAGGTGGTCGCCGAGGTGCCGGTGGTGATGCCCGCGGCATAGGCCTTGAGGACGTAGGCGTTGTTTGTGTCGGTGAAGGTGTTCGCGGCGGCGGGCGTGATGCTCTTGCCGGTCAGCGTTTCCGCCAGACGCACCGCAACGGAGCAGAACTGCAGACGGCTGATGGGCTTGGTGTAGTCGCTGCCAAGCAGGGCAGTATCGAGCAGATCGTCGTTGAGCGCGAGGTTCACATCGCTTTCAGCCCAGGAGCTGGTCTTGGCGGCGGACTTCTTCGAGAGCGTGAAGGTGCCGGGATACAGCTCGGTGGTGTTCAGCGCCTGCGTTTCCTCCCACTGCAGGGAGGCGTTGGCTTCCGCCTGATACTGCGCGAGGGTCATTCCCGTGCCGGAGGCGTAAACATCCCGTGAGGTCAGATGCTGCTGGAGATAACGGTAGGAGTGGCCGCAGTATTCGCAGCTGAGCCAGTAGACGTGCTCTCCGGCGGCATTCACGCCGATGTAGGCCTCCGCCGTGGGATACTCGCCGTTATCCGAGTGGGCGAGCTTTTCTGTCTTGAGCAGGATCTCCGTATCCGAGGTATGGGGAGCGACATGCTTTGCATTGTACTCGCACTTGCCGCAGATGGAGCAGGAATAGTAATAACGCCGGGCAGATTGGCAGGCCTGCGCGTAGGTGTAAACACGGTCGGCCGTCCGGATCTGCAGGGTGTACTGGTGGGCGGTGCACCAGTTGTCCTTCGCGGCGGCGTCGCCCGCCTTTTGGGCGGCGTAGACGTCATTGCCGGAGTAGGTCTTGATGGTGTAGGGGATCTTATAGCCGCGCTGGGCCTGGGCTGCCTTGAGCGCGGGCACAGCGGATTCGGGGATATATACCACGGTCTCGGCGGTGTAGAAGGGCAGGTCGCTCCGCCTCTCCCACCGGTATAACCCGGCGATGGGCAGCCAAAGGTAGGAATCCATCGCCTGAATAAACTGATAGACATCCACCTTATCGCTGAGCCAGAGCTCCTTCAAATATTTCGCGTAGCAGATGAAAAAGCACGTTCCATCCGTTATTTTCCCATTGGTGTCCAGAATGAGGGTACGGATGCTGTCGGTGTTCTCCAGAACGTGGTTGGCGTCAGTCATGACGGTCACACCGTTTACAAAGTTTTCAAGCTGCTTGGACTCTGCCACAGCCTGCGTGCGGGGAGTCGCCATCGCCCGCTTGGCCTGCCGGAGAAGGTCTGTTTTCCGCGTCAGATCGGCGTTGAGCTCCTCTTTCTCCTGCTCGGTATAGCGCTCGCCCTCAAGGGTCAGGCTGACCTGCAGGGTGGGATAATACTGGGCGCTGGTGCGGATGGTGGCGGGCACGCCGTTGACGGTGGCGGAGAAGGTGTCGGGGCCGACGATATTTTCGCCGCCAACCGTTTTGTAGTTGGCGCAGTAGCCCTTGGTGGTGTCAAAGGCCAGCTTGATGTTGACGAGATAGGTCGTGCCGGCGCGGAAGGAAAAGCCGTCGTCGGTCTCCACGTCGTCGCCCTGCCACTCGGTGTACAGGATGCCGGCGCCGTTCGCGAGCAGGTCGATGTTGCCGCTCTTCATGGATTTGATGGTGACCTCGGTCTCCATCTCGTTGGGGTCGCCCGCCTTCGGCAGGTCGATGACGAGGTCGACGCTCTTGAGCCTTGTCGGCGCGGCGAGGGCCGCGGTCGGCAGCAGGGTGAGCGCCAGAGCGAGACAGAGCAGTGCGCTGAGCAGTTTCTTTTTCATGGTTCCCTCCTGTAATTGAAATGATAAACGAGGATCGCTTGCTTTCTGCAGTATAGCAGGAATCTCCGGCAGGAGGGACCCATATCGACTTGAAATGTATGGATTTGCGGCTTGAAATGTGAGATAATGCTGGAAAGAAAAAGAATGGTATGCTACAATAAGGCAAAAGGAAGCGAGGAAAGGGGGCGGCGGAATGTACATCGCAGTCTGCGACGACCAGACGGAGGAGCTCAAAGACCTGACGGAGCTGCTCGGCGCGTGGGAGGAGGATCGCGGCACGCCCGTGCGCGTGAAGAGCTTCCGCAGCGCGGCGGAGCTGCTGGACGCGGCGCGCCATGAGCGCTTCACGCTGTACCTGCTCGACATCATGATGCCAGGGCTGAACGGCATGGATGCCGCGCGCGAGATCCGCGGCTTTGACAAGGCGGCGGACATTATCTTCCTCACCTCGTCCCCCGGCTTTGCCTACGACAGCTACAGCGTCAAGGCGCTGGAATATCTGCTCAAGCCCATTCGCGCCAAGACGCTCTATCCCATCCTTGACCGGCTGGAGCTGCGCGAACGCCGCCCGCAGGAGGCGCTTACGCTTCGCACCGGCGGCATCATCGTGCGCGTGCCGTTTTCGCAGCTCACCTATGTGGAGGTCAACGGCAAGCACCTTTACTTCAACCTTGCCGATGGGCAGGTGCGCGAGGTCGTCGGCTCGATGAAGGAATACGAGGACGCCCTGCTCACGCGGCCGGAATTCATGCGCATCCACCGCTCCTACATCGTCAATATGCTGCAGATCGAGGAGCTTTCACCCACTGGGCTCCGCACCTTTTCGGGCCGCGAGCTGCCGGTCTCACGCCTGTTATACCCCCAGCTTCAAAAGGACTATATGAAGCTGCTGTTCGCGCAGAGGGAGGAGTGAGACGATGAGCCTTACAACATTTTCGCCGGCCCTGCTGCTTTTGTTCGTATGGGCGCTTTTGTGGATCATGATGGATATCCACTTCCGGGATCTGACCAAGGTGCAGCGATGGCTGGTGCCGCTGGTGATCCTGGCCTTGGCGGTATTCAACCACGTGCTTCGTGAGCGCATGGGCTCAGAGTATATCAGCCATGCGATGTGGCTGACGATGCACCTTCCGTTTTTCCTGCTGTTTTTGTATATTACAAAATGCAGCGTGATCAAAATGGCGTTCATGATCCTCTCGGCTTTCACGTTTACTGCGCCGACCATCGTGGTGAGCAGCGTTGTCATGCGGCATTTTGGCAACAGCCGGTGGATGCTGCTCGTGAGCAACCTGGTTTCCTATGCGCTTATTTTGCTGCTTGTGCAGTTTGTTTTCCGGCGCGGCTTCAACTATCTGATCAAATACGGCGACGATCGGCTCTTTCTGCAGTTTTCCGTTGTGCCGTTCCTGTACTACCTTTACGTGTTCTCGGCGCTCGGCGTTGATTTTTCCTCGCTGCTCGACTCGGGCGGCTGGCTGGTGCGCTATTTCCCGTCACTGGAGGTTTTCGTATTCTATTTCCTTTTGCTGAGAGTTTATCGAAATTTGAGCGAGAAGCATGAGATCGAGGCGGAGCAGGCGGCATTGACCCAAAGACTCGCCTCGTCGGAGGAGCGTATCGCGATGCTCAACGAATCCGAGGTGCAGACCGCCGTCTATCAGCACGATATGCGCCACCATCTCAACGCCATCGACGGCTTTCTGGCGGCGGGAAAGCCGCAGCAGGCGGAGGAATATATCCGCAAGGTGCGCTCGGATATCGAGCGCATCACGCCAAAGCGCTACTGCGACAACGAGCTGGTGAACCTGCTCTGCTCCTCCTTCGCCGGAAAGGCGCAGCGCATGGGAGTTCGGCTGGAGGTGGACGCGAAGCTCCCGCGCGAGCTGTCGGTCTCCGACACCGAGCTGTGCGCCGTGCTCTCCAATGCGCTGGAGAACGCGCTGCGCGCCGTGTCCGATCAGCCGGAGGCGGACCGCTGGGTGACGCTTTACTGCGGCGTGCGGCTGGGCAAGCTGCTCGTGGAGATCCAAAACCCCTGTGCCGAGGGGCTTGTCATGCGCGACGGCCTGCCGGTCTCCGAGCGCGCGGGGCATGGCTACGGCTGCCGCAGCATCCAGACGATCGCCGAGCGGCGCGGCGGACTGTGCGAGTTCCGCGCACGGGGCGGCATCTTTTCCATGCAGTTCATGCTGCCTGTCAAGGCGGCGGCGAAAACCCAAAACTGACGCAGGAGGCTGCCGCAGGCGCGGCGGCCTCCTCTTTTCGTCCCCGAGAGGCAAAAAATTGAAAAAAGTTCAAAATATGGCTGTTCTTTCTAAAATTCCTGTGATACAATAAATATTCGATTGATCGGAATATGGGAACAGGAGGGAAATTCCATGACCGTGCAGGAGGCGATCTCCGCACGCCACAGCGTGCGTACCTATTTGACAAAGCCGGTCGAGCCAGCGATCGTGAACGCGCTGCGCGCGGAGATCCGCGCGTGCAACGCCGAGGGCGGACTGCACATCCAGCTCGTGATGAATGAGCCGATGGCGTTCCGCGGCTTTTTTGCGCACTACGGGAAATTCCGCGGCGTGTGCAACTACATCGTGCTTGCCGGAAAACGCGCAAAGGATCTTGACGAGCGCGCCGGCTGGTTCGGCGAGCGTCTTGTGCTGCTCGCGCAGACGCTGGGGCTCAATACCTGCTGGGTGGGTCTGACCTTTTCAAAAGCGGTCGCGCGCAGGAGCTATGTGCTCGCACCGGATGAGCGGCTCGTGTGTGTGATCGCGTTCGGCTATGGGGCCGAGCAGGGCGAGGCGCACGAGAGTCGTCCGATGCGCGAGGTGTACCGTGCCGACCGTGCGCTGCCCGAGTGGTTCAGCCGCGGCCTCAAGGCGGCGCTGCTCGCGCCCACGGCGATGAACCAGCAGCGCTTCCGCTTCACGCTCCTGCCGGACGACACCGTTCGGGCGGAGAGCCGGGGCGGCAGCTACAGCCATGTGGACCTCGGCATCGTCAAATACCATTTTCAGCTCGGCGCGGGCCGCGAGAGCTTCCGCTGGGCGGAGTGAGCCGCCGTTTCCGCACACGGGTGTGTTAAGAATACGAGAGAGAAAATCAGGAAGGAAAAAATTACTATGCAGAAGAAAGCCAATCCCGCAGCGCTGCTGCCGATCCTTGTGTTCCTGCTCCTTTACCTGGGGCTGGGACTTATCTTTGAGTATGTGCTCAAGATCCCGATGGGCTTTTATTCCATCCCTATTGTAGTCATCTTTCTTGTCGCGCTGCTGACGGCGTGCTGCCAGAACCGCGCGCTGAGCTTTGACGACAAGCTCACGCTGATGGGACAGGGCATCGGCGATAAGAACATCGTGACGATGCTGCTCATCTTCCTTGCCGCCGGTATCTTCGTCGGCGTGGTGGGCCGCTCGAGCGCGGAGAGCGTGGCGTATTTCATGCTCTCGATCATCCCGTCCAGGTTTGCCGTGGCGGTGCTGTTCGTCGTCAGCTGCTTCGTCTCCACCGCCATGGGCACGAGCGTCGGCACCATCACGCTCATCACGCCCATCGCCATCCCCATTGCCGCGGCAAGCGGCTATTCCCTGCCGCTGTGCATCGGCTCGGTCATGGGCGGAGCGATGTTCGGCGACAATCTGAGCTTCATTTCCGACACCACCATCGCCGCCTGCAACGGGCAGGGCTGCGCGATGAAGGATAAGTTCCGCGAGAACTTCCACATCGCTCTGCCTGCGGCGCTTGCGACGCTCGTGCTCATCCTCGTGCTGACGCTGAACGCCGACGTCGTCCCGGCGGAGATCCCCGGCTATCACCTGATCCAGATCATCCCCTATGTGCTGGTGCTCGTCGGCGGCATCATCGGCATCAACGTGTTCGTGGTGCTGCTCATCGGCATTGTGTCCGGGGCCGTTATCGTGCTTGCCACCGGCGCGACTGGACAGACGGGCGTGCTTGCGGTCAAGGCGTTGCTGGAGAACATGGGCAGCGGCGCCGCCGGCATGTTTGAAACGTCGATGGTCGCCATCCTCGTCTCGGCCATCTGCGCGCTCATCCGCGAGTACGGCGGCTTTGAGGCGCTGCTGGGCTGGATCAGAAAAGCGTTCCGCGGCAAGCGCGGCGGACAGATCGGCATGGGCCTGCTCGTCGGCGCGATGGACATCGCCACCGCGAACAACACCGTCGCCATCGTGATGGCGAATCCCATCGCAAAGGAAATGAGCGAGGAATACGGCATCACGCCGCGCAAGGCGGCGTCGATCCTCGATACCTTCTCCTGCATCTTCCAGGGCATCATCCCCTACGGCGCGCAGATGCTCGTCGCCATCGCCGCGGCGCACGAGCTGGGGTATCAGGTCTCCGCGTTTGAGATCATTCCGAATCTGTTCTATCCGTTCCTGCTGGCTGTCAGCTCCTTCTTCTTCATCGCCATCGACGGCAAAAAGAAGGCCTGAGCCATGCCCGACCTTGCACGGCTCCGCGCCAAGCGGCTCTTCCTGCTCGATCTGGACGGAACGCTCTATCTGGACGAACGGCTCTTTGACGGCGCGGCGGACTTCCTGCGCGCGATCCGCTCGCGCGGCGGGACGTACCGCTTTCTGACGAACAACTCCTCCCGCGGGGCGGAGAGCTATGTGGAGAAGCTGCGCCGCCTCGGCGTGGAGGCGGAGACCTCCGACTTCCTTACGAGCGTGGACGCGCTCATCGCGCATCTGCACGCACAGGGCATGGCGGAAAAGCTCCTCTACGTCTGCGGCACACAGTCGATGAAGCGGCAGCTCACGCAGGCGGGACTGCGCCTGACGGACGACCGCGACGCGGCGGTGGATGCCCTGGTGATGGGCTTCGACACCGAGCTGACCTTTCAGAAGTTAGAGGACGCCTGCATCCTCCTGAACCGCGGCGCGGACTACCTTGCCACCAATCCCGACTGGGTCTGCCCGACGTGGTACGGCTTTGTGCCGGACTGCGGCAGCGTGTGCGAGATGCTTTTCCGCGCGACCGGACGGCGGCCCTATGTCATCGGCAAGCCGCGGCCCGATATGGCGCGCCTTGCGATGGCGCACGGCGGCTTTTCCGCAGAGGAGACGGTGCTGCTCGGCGACCGGCTCTACACCGACATTGCCTGCGGCGTGAACGCGGGTATCGACACGGTGCTCGTCCTCTCGGGCGAGACGAAGGAGGCAGACCTCGCCGGCAGCGCGGTGCAGCCGACGTTTGTCCTCGGCAGCGTCGCGGATTATCTGAGCATTTTACAGGAATGAAAAAACGACCGCTCATGCGGTCGTTTTTTGCGTCTATTTTACCAGCAGCGGCTGGAGCTGCACGCCGCGCAGTGCCGCATCGATGGTCGGCACGAGCTGTGAAAAGTCAGCGATGAGCGAGGTGGGCTTCCCCTGTGGGTCGTCCTGCCCGAAGGGAACGAAGTAGTAGTTCTTCCGGTTGAGGAGCGCGGCGAGATTCGGCGCGCTCGCGCTCAGACCGTCGTTCGTCGCCAGCGCGACGACCACGGGCTTGCCGTTGCGCAGATGGGATTTTGCCGCCATCGTCACCGGCCCGTCGGTGATGCCGTGGGCGAGCTTGGCAAGGGTGTTGCCCGTACAGGGCGCGATGACGAGGATATCGGCCAGGTTTTGCGGGCCGAACGGCTCGGCCTCCACGATGGTGCGGATGGCGGGACGCCCCGCCGCGCGCTCCACGCGCGCGATGAGATCGTCGGCCAGCCCGAAGCGGGTGTCGTACCGCGCCGTGTTTTCGGAGAGAATGGGGACCAGCTCAAAGCTCTCTGCCATTTCCTCAAAGAGCATCAAAATTTTCGGGTGATTGCAGAATGAGCTGCAGAGGGCAAATCCGATGCGTTCGGTTCTCATGCTTCTTCCTCCCATATTTTTTCCAAGGTCAGCTTGATGGCGCGCGCCGCAGTCTCCGGCGCGGCCCTGCCGGGAAGTCCCGGCGCAGCGATGCACTTTAGCCCGCGCGCCTCCGCCGCCGCACGGTCGAAGCCGGGCTGCGAGGCCAGCTCGAGCAGCACGCACTCGCGCGGCAGCTCACGCAGCAACTCCTCTGTGAGTACCATGTTCGGTACGGTGTTGAAGACGACGCGGAAGCTCCCGAGCCGTCCGGCGAGACGGTTCGTGCGGAGACCGCGGTAGCCGAAGGCGTCGATCCACGCGAGATCGTCCAGCCGCCGTGCGCTGACCGTGACCTCCGCGCCCAGCCCCCGCAGGCGGTGGGCGAGCAGCTTGCCGATGCGCCCGAAGCCGATGACCAGACACGGCGTGCCGCAGAGCGTCACGTCCGTCGCGGCCATCGCCGCCTCGATGGCGCCCTCCGCCGTCGGCACGCCGTTGCGCACCGCCAGCTCCTCGCGCGAGAGGTAGTCGGTCAGCGTCAGGCCAAATTCCGCCGCGGCCTCGCGGTCGGCGGCCTTCACGCCGCCGGCGTAGAGGCACTGCTCCGGACGCAGCAGCGCGAACAATCCGCACAGCGGCAGCGCCGCGGCGGTGCAGTTGAGATTTTTCCCGCGCGAGAGCGGCACGGGCAGCACGACGCGGTCGGCTTGCGCCGCTTCCTCCAACGCCGTGTCCTCCATGCCGAAGGCGGCGAGTCCCCACGTCCGCACCGGATGGCCGTCCTCCGCGAGCAGACGCGCGAGCAGCGCCATGCGCCGGTCCCCGCCGAGCACGGCGATCGTTTTTTCCATAGGCGTCCCCCTTTCCATTCCTCTTACTCTATGCGCGCGGCGGGGGAAATTTGATTGCGAAACGCAAAAGAGTGTGGTATCATGGCAAAAAATCAAAGGAGACCCGTCTATGACACGTTATCCCTATCTGCTCTTCGACGCCGACAACACGCTCTTTGACTTCGATGAGGCCAATGTCCACGCCTTCCGCGCCGTGTGCGACGCCTTCGGCCTGCCCTTTTCGCAGACGCTTTTTGATCGCTTTGAGATCATCAACAACGCAACATGGGAGCGCTTTGACCGCGGGGAGCTGACGAAGGACGAAACGGTGCTCGAGCGCTTTCGCGCCTTCTTTGCCGCCGAGGGCATCCGCGGTCTTGAGCCAACAGCGTGCAACCGCGTCCATCTGGCGAGCTTGAGCAATGCGACCTATCTTATGCCACATGCCGCGGAGGTCATTGCCAAGCTGCGCGAAACACACCATATCCATCTCATCACCAACGCGGTCGAAGCCGTCCAGCGCGGGCGGCTGGGGCGCTCGGCGCTCGCGCCGCTCATCGAGGAGGCGTTCATCTCCGAGACCGCGGGTGCGGCGAAGCCGTCCGTGGAATACTTTGACTATGTGTTCGCCCACATCGACGGCATCACGCGGGAAAATTGTCTGGTCATCGGCGACTCGCTCACGAGCGACATTCAGGGTGCGAACAACTATGGATTTGCGTGCTGCTGGTTCAATCCGAAGAAAGCGCCGAAGCCGGAGAGTCTGCGCGTGGACTACGAGATCCGCGATCTGCGGGAGCTTTACGGCATTGTGAAATAAGAAAAGCGCCGGCTCCGTGCCGGCGCTTCTGCGTCATTTCTCTTTGCTCTTATCAAAATAATAGCGCGCGAAGTTCTTGTACTGTGCGGCGTAATACCTTGCCAGCCGGTACACGCGCGCGGGGGCGAGGTCGCCGCCGCACCAGAGCGTGTGCAGGGCTTTGTATTGCTTCATCTCCTCGCGCAGGGCGGGGGAGGTGACATACCTCGTCAGGATGCCGCGCGGGACGTTGGACCACAGCGCGGTCGTTTCGTTGTAGATGCACTTCTCGCGGCGGCCGTAGACCACGTCCTCGGTGAGCAGCTTCATCATGTTGATGCCCGCTGCGCGGCAGAAGAAGCTCGAACGGCCCAGCCGCGGGTTGATCTCAAAGAGCACGTACCGCCCGGTGCGGCTGTCGTACTTCATGTCGATGTTGGAGAAGCCGACGTAGCCGATGGCCTGCAAAAAACGCTGCATTTTATCGTAGAGCAGCGTGTCGCCGCGCGAGAGGATGGCGGCGTAGTTGCCGACGCTCTTGGGGTCGTAGTATTCGAGCACCGGCTGGCCGAGGCACATCGCGCGCACCGTTCCGTCCGTGTCGGAGTAGCTGTTGAGCACACGCATGGCGTCGTCCCCGCCGGGGATAAACTCCTGAAGGATGAGCTTGCCGCGATAGTCGGAGCCGTTCATGCTGCGCACCATCGTGAGGTATTCCTCCCTGGTGTCGAAGAAAAAGACCTTCTTCTGCCCCTCAAAGTGGCAGCGCAGGTAGTCGAGCGCGTTGGAGTTTTCCGGCTTGACGACGATGGGGAAGTCAAACGGCAGACGGTCGGCGACCTCGATGCGCTCGTCGGGCGCGGCGATGACGGTCTTGGGATAGTCCATGCCGTACTGCTCGCAGAGCGCGTAGAACCGATCCTTGGTGTCGAAGGTCTCGAGCAGCTGCTCGGGGATGAAGCGGTTCGCGATCAGTCCCTCGAAGTGGTCATAATGGCGGCAGAGCAGACCGGTATAATAGTCCGAGCAGGGGATGACGAGCAGCTTTTCGTAGTCCTTGGAGCACTCGCGCAGTACGCCGAGCAGCACGTCGGGAAAGACATCCTCGCGTTCAAAGCCGGCGATGATGCGGCAGTCAAAAAGACGCGAGTGCCGCGTGGGAATGAGCTGCGCGGTGCACACGAGCAGCGGCGTGACCTCGGGGTACGCCTCGCGGAAGAGACGCGCCGTGCCGTAGGCGTTCTCGTCGCTGCCGAGAATGATGGGCAGAAAGTCCTTTTTCTTCATGCCTTCGCTTCCTTTTCGTCATATTCTGCCAGATATTTGAGAGTCAGCTCCACGTCGCTCGGGAAGGGGACGAACTCTCTGCCGCGCTTCATGGTTGTCTCCTCGCCCTTGCCTGTGAGCAGGATGACGTGCGGCTCGGGATGGTCGAGAATGGCGCGGCGGATACATTCGGCGCGGTCCTCGCAGACGAGGTGCGGGCATTTGACGTGCTTTTCGATGTCGGCGGCGATCTGCGCGAACGGCTCCTCGCCGGAGTCCTCCTCCGTGATGTAAACGAAGGCGCAGTTCTCGCCGCTCAGCTCGCCGAGGTCGCGGCGGCGCTGGAGCGCGTGCGAGCCGGGGCAACCGAACACGGAGATCATCTCCTTGCCGGGATACTCCACCCTTGTCGAGCGGTAGAGCGCGTCGAAGCTCATGCGGTTGTGCGCGTAGTCCACGATGACGGTCACTCTTTTGTCACGGCTTTCGTAGACCTGCATCCGCCCGTTCGCCCGCGCCTTGCGCAGACCCGAGCGGACAAATTCCTCCGGCACGCCGAGCGCCATGGAGATCGCCATCGCGGCGAGCGCGTTGGAGACATTGAACAGACCCGGCATCGTGATGGAAAATTCACCGTTGTACTTCGGCGAGCGCACGGTGAAATACAGTCCGTCGGCGCGCTTTTCGACCCGTTCGCAAAAGACTGTGTCGCTTGCGTGGCTGCCGAAGGTGATGAGTTCGCAGCCGCCCGACCTCGCGTGGGCGACGGTCTCCGCGGCGTGGTCGGCGTCGGTGTTGACGCAGCCGACGCGGCAGCTGTCGAAGAGCTTCAGCTTCGAGGCGTAGTAATCCGCGAAATCCGGGTGCTCGATGGGACTGATGTGGTCGGTGCCGATGTTCAGGAACGCGCCCACGTCAAAGGTCATACCGCGCACGCGCCCGACCTTGAGCGCCTGCGAGGAGACCTCCATCACCAGATGGGAAATGCCGGAATCGTATGCGTTCTGAAAATGCTGATAGAGCTCCAGCACCTCGGGCGTCGTGATGTGCGACTCCTCGGTGATGACGCCGTCATAATTGTCGATGGAGGAGAGAATGGCGCATGGGGGCTTGCCCTCGCTCGTGAGCCAGTCATTGAGGATGGAGCGGACGTAGTAGGCGGTCGTGCTCTTGCCCTTGGTGCCCGTGATGCCGACGCTCGTGAGCTTGTCGGTCACATGATCGTAGAAGAGTTGGCCGAGTACGACCATCGCATAGCGGATGTCGCTCACGAGCAGCTGCGGCGCGTCCACGGGGTAGGGCTTTTCGGCGACATAGGCGGCCGCGCCCTGTGCGAGCGCCGCAGAGAGGTACTCCGCTTTGAAGTGCGCGCCCTTGCAGAGAAACAGCGAGGTGCCGTGCAGGCTGCGCGTGTCGTAGCTCAGACAGTCGATGACGGTACCCTCCGTTGCGGGCGTCAGCGTGGTTGCGGTCAGAAGCCCGGCGCGCGTGAGCGCGTCGGCATATTCCTTTAAGGTGTGTTTGGAATTCATCTCTTCGCTCCTTTGGCAGTCGATGAAATGGCGGGTCTCATAATAAATATATAGTATAGCACGCGTCGCTTTTCCTGACAAGAAAAAACGCTGGAAGACATTGCATTTGCATTCTGCCCGTCTGCGCGGTATCATAGACGACGTCCTTGATCAAGACGAAACTACCGATAAGGAGGCTCACGCGCTATGAATTGTGCTGCTCTGCTTGCGCTGCTGTGCCAGATGCTCGGCGTCGGCTGCAACGGCTAAAGCCGTCAAATATTCGGAGGGAGGAGGGCTTTGCCCACCTCTCTCCTGTTATTTTTGGCAGTTATGACGGACATAAGAGACTCTGATTGTGCTGTTTGACTGAAAAACGAAAAATACAAAATTAAGACTTGCAAAAGCTCCGGCGGCGTGCTAAGATACGACCTGTTCGCGAAAAGCGGACGGCTTTCCGACAACGGTTTTCCTTCCTCCGTCGTGAGTGAAGAAAAATTGCAGAAACACAAAAAAAGTGTTGACAAGGTCGGAAAGATGTGGTAATCTAAAATTCGTTCCGCGGTTGGAGCGTGTACCTTGTAAATTAAACAACGAAGAACAAAGAAGCA
>ENA-OUQF01000768-OUQF01000768.1-human-gut-metagenome-genome-assembly--contig:-NODE-768-length-22268-cov-7.355648_pt1 | contig 22268 bp, 12 predicted proteins | sample MGYA00237947_ERZ548826 | MGnify/ENA primary metagenome ERZ548826 (study PRJEB26490, sample SAMN05194701) | human gut metagenome | biome: terrestrial biome; feature: human-associated habitat; material... | reverse complement strand
GACTATCTGATCCTGTGAGTTAAATTCGTTAATCTCACCGAGAGCCGAATCGTCATTTATACCAAGAACGACAAGATCAAGTCCCGAGGGGATATAATCCGAGGTTTCAACCCACCCCACAGAAGAACTGTACTGATTTCCGTTATTGTCATAGCAATAAGTCGTGGTTTTTGTGCGATTCTGTGACTCTTCTACCTTTGAAATCAGTCTTTCCTGTTCGTTGTAGGAATATACGGTTGTAACCGTTTCTTCACCGAGAGTGACTGTTTCGGTTATACGGTTTCCTGCGCCGTCATAGGTATACGCGGTAATCTTGCCTGTAGGTTCTGTGACATTCGACAGCCTGTTTGCAGAATCATATACATATGCTGTTGTTCCGAGAAGAACTCCGTCAACCGTTTCGGTCTTTGAAATCTGATTTCCTGCGGCGTCATATGTATAACTATATGCATTGACGATTGTACCATCGGATTTTTTATTTGTCAATATGTGCAAAGTGTTATCGTTATAATAGCTGTAATACTCGCCCGAACCGTTTGCATAAATGACCTTTTCAAGGCTTCCATCGGCATTGTAGGCATAAGTTGCGGAAACTGCATCTCCGTCTTTTATCTGATATATGCGGCAATTTTTGTCATATATCTTTGTAACAACATTGCCTTTGGAATCTGTTTGCTTTTCAGCAAAGTATCCGTTTTCAAGGCCTTCTGTTATATCGTACTGATATGAAAGAGAAGCAATTCCCGATACAGTTTTAGTCAAAACGCGATTCAACGCATCATACGTGTAAGCCGTCACACCGCTGCTGTCGGACATCGTAAGAAGATTTCCGTTCGAATCGTACACCTTGGTTACAGACAAGTCGGGGGCAGAAATCCCTGTTTGATTTCCGTGAACGTCGTACGAAAAAATCGTAGTTACACCGTTTCGGTCTGTTTTGGAAATTTGTCTGCCGTTTCCATCATAGAGATATGCTTCGGTTTTTGCCGAAACGCCCAACCCTCCATGATCGTATTTGGAAGATATCAAATCGGCAACATTGTATGTAAAGGTGGTGGTATGTCCGTTGCCGTTTGTTTGCGTCAGCAAATTTCCATTTTTATCATAGGTAAAAGTGCAGGTGACTGTCTGCCCTCCAACCGTCTGTACAATCGTTTTGCAATTTCCGTTTTCATCGTAGCTGTACGATGTAACATTTCCATTTCCGTCCGTAACCGTGCCTACATTTCCAGCATCATCATACGTCTTGCTTTCGGTATATCCCAAAGGATTTGTTTTGCGAGTAAGACGGTTATTTCGGTCATAAGCATATGTTGTAGTGTTCCCGAGAGCATCGGTTGAAGAGATCTGTGCATGATTTGCGTTATAGCATAAAATTTTAACAGCCGTACCGTTTGCATCCGTCACCTTCACAAGTCGATTTAACGGATCATATTGATAGGAGACTGCATTTCCGAAACCATCCGTTTCCGATAAAACATTGCCGTTCTTATCATATTCGGTTATTTTTGCATAAGGCATTCCCGCAACGGTTTCGGTTATGGGTCTGTTCAATGCATCGTACGAAACAACCTTAACATTACCATTACCGTCTGTAGAGAAACGTAGATTCCCGTTCACATCATATCGGAATGTGTTCGTAACTTCTTCGGTTCCATCTGCTTTTCTTTCTACAGTACTTAGAGGAAGGTCTCGGAAGTTATACGTATGAACGATTTCTTTTCCGGTAGTATCGGTTGTTTTTGTGATATTTCCGTTACCGTCATAATAATACACAGTCGTTTTGGCTGTAATGGAAGAATCTCCCGGCGTTGTTTCACTTTGCACAAGACCAAGAGCGTTATATGTATAGGTTTTCTCATTTCCGTTCCCGTCTTTTGCTCTGATTATATTGCCCGCAAGATCATAACTGTTTTCCAAGCGAACAAAAAATACATTTTCCTTCTTTGCACGTACCGTTTTGATTTTTCCGGCGTTATTATAGGTATACTCCGTTTCGGCAGCGTTATATTTTCTTTCTGCCGCTACTCTTCCCAATGCATCATACTCATAACGAGTTGAATACGGCAGATTGCGAATAGCAGTTTCCGCATCCGATACCGATGTTACTTTATTCAATCCGTTGTACACATATGAAGTAACATAGCCAAGCCCGTTAGTTTCAGTCAAGACGTTTCCGTTAGAATCATAGGTATAGGATTTCGTTATATTTTTTGTCTCATCACACAACGTATCATAAAACACTTCGGTTTCGGTCAAGACAAGACCTTTTGCGTTATATGTATAAACTGTTCGATTCATGGACAAAAGGTTTTCCGTGTCTGTCGTCCAAAAATCAAGCGACGCGTTTTCTAGTGTCACAGAGCCCGTATAATTCTCCGGTGTAACCTTTGCTGTCTTTCTTCCGAGACGATCATATACGGAAAAAGTCACTCCTCCCAAAGCGTCTATGGCATATATTAGATTTCCGCGCTTATCGTATATATTTTTGGCTGTGTTTCCTTTTGCATCGGTATGAGAAATGACATTTCCCCTGTAATCATATTGCCAATTGTTTGTTACAACAACCTCGGTACCATTTTCGTCAGTTCCTTGTTCGATAAACGAAATCTTTCTGTCATTACCGTCATACGTGTAAGTAACCGAGTGACCATTTGGAGATATTTCGGTAACTAAATTGCCATTTTTGTCATATGCATAAATCTTTTGAATGTAATCCCCGTCAGTATCGGTACTTGTATTTCCGATATAGTCTGGGTCAACATACGCTCTTTGTTCAACGGTTCGTCCATTATGATCGGATACTGTTTTTACAGAATTCTTTTCCGTGGCGGAATAATAAATTTCCGTTCCGCTCCTATAACGATCGGCATCGTAAGTATATGTGACTTTTCTGCCTTCATTATCCGTTACTTGCCGAATGAGGTTATCACCATAATATAGGTATTCCTCGATAACAAGATTTTCGGAAGGAACAGTGTCGAACGCTACAGGAGTCACACATCTTACATTTTTTATTCTGTTACCTGCAGAATCGTATACTACCTTTTCGTAAGCATAAAGTCCGTCCGATATTGCTCTTCGCATTTCATTATACAATTCGCTTGTGGAAGAATCGTAGTTGAAATATGTGTAGTAAACAGCATTTCCGTTTCCATCCGTGCTGCTCTTGATCAAGCGATTCCCATAATATGTGTTTATTTCATCCACAACATCATCTACCGAATGGCGAAGCAGCTTTCCGTCATAATCATATACTGAAACATCGACAATATAGTTCGTGTTATTCGTATACTTTTTTGTTGTAACAACATCATTGTTATCGATTATCGAATAAGAGGTTTCCGCAATTAACACTGTGGATGAATCTGCAGATTCTTTAAAAGACTCCCTAACCTTTCTATTTACAGAATCATATTCGTATACTTCAATGCTTCCGTCTGGATTTTCAACACTCGCCAAATTGCCATACTGATCATACGTATATGTATACACATATCCTACCGCGTCGGTTTTTGTATGAAGTTTCCCGCTCGGATAATAGGTTGAAACAATTCCCGGGGCATTCTGTGCGACCTGATTCGGTGTCTTTTCAACAATCACTCTTCCATTAAGGTCATAGGTATATTTCGTTATTTCCGTTTCTTCATCCGTTATCACCTTTTTTTGTGTTATGTTGCCGTTATTGTCGTACTGGTATTCCGTTCGGATGCCCATAGGGGAAATTTCTGCCGATTTCCACCCCATTGTGTTGTATTCATACCGCGTAATGATGGGATTGGCTGTTGTTGACTCGGGATTGGTTATTGTTTGCAAATTAAAGGATGAATCATAACTATAACGAGTGACATTTCCGTTACCATCTGTCACACTGTGAATGAGTCCTTTATACGGAAGATCTGCGTAGTCATACTGTACCACCACAAAGTCACCTTCCGTACTACTTGATAGCACAGGCTTTGGGTCATCGGCAGCAAGCTTTTCAAAATATACTGCCTCATTCAGTAAGTTAATTTTATAATCATCATAGGTATACCTTGTGAACACTCCGATCTCATTCAATATCCATATGACATTATTTTTCTCATCATACAATGCTTCTTTCACTGTTCCGTCCGGATTGATTGTTTTGATGATATTTCCGTTATTATCGCGCTTATATTCGGTAATATTGCCATTTCGATCCGTAACTCTCGCAGCTTCACCATATTTGTTTTCACCGTCAGTCAAACAATATTCGGTAATCTCTGTTTTTCCGTCCGGAAACGTTTTGGTTGTAACATACTTTTTATCATCATACGTTTGAGTAGTTATCCTCGGCGTTCCGTTTTCAACATTTTCCGTTATTGTTGTGGTCTTGTTTTGATTGGAATAAGTATATGTGTATTCCGTTCCGAATTCATCGATTATGCTACTGATAGGCAAAGATCCTTTAGCGCTTGTGTCATAATCTAGCTCGATAAGTATATTTCCGTACGAGTCTTTAACTTGTTTCAAATATCCAGATTTATCTTCACTTGCATAATAAGTGTAGTTATCTGTATTTCCGGCAGAGTCGGTCGCGGAAATAAGATTGTTTGAATCATCATATTGATAGACGGCACTTCTTCCAGAGGTTACATCAGTAATGGATGAAACATATCCGTTGTCTCCGTAAGAAACGGTATAAACTCTTCCTTTCGCATCAGTAATTTGTGTTGTCTTTCCATCCGCATTCACTTCTATTACGGTTTCATTTCCGTTCTTATCTTTTATGGAAGTCAAATACCCTTCCGTGGTATATCCATACACTTCATTTTCATGTGTAGTCAACACATATGTGCCATCGACATTTTTCACAAGCGTATTGCGAGAATCCAACGCTTCATACGTAATATTATCCGGCTGCAACTCAAACAGTGCTGTGGTGCCGTTGCCGAAACGAACAATTTTAACCTTAGTATCTGTTTTTTCAACTATGTCACCGATATTACGTTGAAATTTTCTTTCAATATCCTTTACACTTCCCTCAAAAGAAAATGTCCATCCTCTGCCGAAGTGTTGATCGTAAGAATCCTTGGAATTGTAGCACCTTTCAATTTTTACAGCATTTTCCTCTGGATACACCGTCAAATCCGTATAGACTTTGTTGAAATTTCCGGTCGGAGAGTAAACTCCGTTCCCGCCATATTTCAGCTCTTCAACAGCGTAAACATATTGCCAATAATCCACCCGTACTCTGTATTCAGCTGTGGGAGAATAATTGCCGACACTGTATACATAAAAGCAGTACTTTCCGGGAGCCGAAAAATGCTCTATTCCCGTTCCGACATCATAAAACTCGTTATTCTGTACTACTCCCAGATTATATTCAAAACCTTGTGGTGAAATCAACGTCAATTTTATCCATCCGTAATCCGGTAAATCTACAGAATAACAATCGATATCTCTTTCATTTGGGTTCACTCTCCACAAAGTTCCTGTAATGCTCTTGTTATAAAGGCCAATGTCACTAAAGTAACCTTCATCAAACAGCCCTTCAAAGTCATCTCCAGTATACAAACTTTGTTCCATTGACTGAATGGTAGCTTCATCAAAGCCAGGATACGATGTTCCGTACACCATTGCCAAATATTGTGTTCTGGATTCAAGACCATCCATAATAAGAGAATGAGATGTTGCGTATGTGCTATCTTTCTTTGTTCGATATTCGGATTCACTCATTTTTCTGTATCGAGCATAGCTGTCTGTGCTTATTGCAGTAGTCCAATTTGCGCTCACTTTACCATACGACGCAATATTGAATTTTAAATCATGGATACGTTCGAAATACACCCCTACAGTAAATGTTGTATTATAGCTTTCACTCTCTTCCGTATATACCTTTATATAATATGTACACGGAGCTGATACGATCAGATTAATCGTTTCGTCAGCATTGCCACTATTATAAGAACCATATATCGGTGTCGTATCATTTTGATTTTCATATACCTCGAGATCTACATCACCGATAAGATCCTTAAGCGTAATACTTGTATAATTACCGGAATGGTTTGCTTCCGTAGTGTTCACCGAAAACCACATTGCCGAAGAGGCGGGCACAGTTGATTGAATGTACGCAATGGGAGTTTCGGATGATACATTCCCCAAAGGTATTGCAACATCTGCAGTCAACGCATTAACCGAGGCAGCTGTTTCACTGCCTAAGTTCCGAGATACAACTTGCGTTGCGATTTCGTTAATTTTTATGGTAAGAGAATATTCGCTCCTTGTCGTTTCATTACCATATAACATGACTAGAATATAATAAGTGCCTTCTTCATCTTTATACTTTATTTCTTTACTCAAAAATTCATCTGCACTTCCGTGATTATTTGAACTGGTTATATATTTCTTTTTACTATTATACAAAGCCAAATCATAGTCGCAATTATCTGGGGCACCAAGCGTTAACTCTAGAATATCTCCCCATTTCAAATCCACTTTATATACTCGCGCGCGTTTTTCCGTCACCGAATCAACAATTGTTTTGCATGATGAACCGGTCAATTCGCTCCGGCTTATTTGCTCACATGTTTTACGATCTTTCAACACATTAGATTCTACTTCTTTTGTCTCAAAAAAATTCTCAATTGATACAGTGTTGCTCGCATTTGTAACCGTTTCGGAAAATAGTTGTCCAATGTCAATAACTCCGCTTCCATACTCGGAGCGGTTCTCGTACGGAATGCATCCATGACACAAATCCCTTATCAAATCCACATTCGTTCTGGTTGGATTTTGACCCAAAAGCAATGCCGCGACACCTGTTACATGTGCGGCAGCAAACGATGTGCCATCATAATGCGCTGATTCATTATATACATTCCGGACGCTCGCAACATACCTTCCAGGTGCCGAAAGATCCAATTCAGCACTGTAATTAGAAAACGATGCTCTCTTTTTATCTTCCCCGACGGCACCCACACTGAGTACCTCATCAAATTTTGCAGGGTAAGATAATACATTTTTTCCTCCATTTCCCGACGGAGCAATTAATAAAATACCATTTTCAAAAGCATAGGAAACAGCATCCGCTAAAAATTTTGAATTGTATTCTCCTTCAAATCCCATAAGAGCGATGTCCATATTATTATCAACACACCAGTTCAATGCGTTAATAACACTGCTATAGTACCCTTCGCCCTTGGAATTCAAGACCTTAACAGAGTACAGTGAAGCATTCAAACCCATGCCTATTTGGTTCCCGTAAAAAGAGTTTCCGTTTATTATTCCGGCAAGCGTTGTTCCGTGACCATTGTCGTCCTCATAGGATTCCACTCCGTCAACGAATGAAATACCTCCCGATACCGAAATGTGTTTTGAACTGATACCAGTATCCAAAATAGCAATTTTTACGTTTTCAGCATCTAAGTCGTTTTGGTCGATATAAGAATAGCCGATCTCATTCATATTCCACGACATAGCATTGTAGGAAGCACTTCTCACGACATAGTCTTCTTCCATAGCGGAAAAAGTGCTTTTGTTCATGTGCGAAAGTTCCGACACAGTCCCGGAAATAACGCTAATTGCACCTTCTTTTGTATCAGACAGGACACCTGTTTGTATGCTATATGCCGAGTTTAAATTTCCCAATCCCGAGTCGCCCATTGAGGCACCACTGTGTCGAGCCATAATTCGTTGCAAAGAATTATTCGGTAGATTTTCGATAACCTGCGTTGATGAAGATACGCGAACAATATTGGGCTGAAAAACAGATTCTTTCGTATTGATGGATTCTTCCATTTCGTTTACTGCGGGCAAGATTTGTTCGCTTATTTTTGCTTCTTTTGTACCCGCCACCTTACCATCTGCAGACGAATACGAAGTGAGTTTCGATCGATCGTCGCTTTCAATCGTTATTTCATCCAAGCATTTGGAATCATATGCGAACACGGTTGTCGAATTGGTCAACAGTGTTGCAACCGTTATAAAAATAGCAGTCACCTTTTTGAATTTAAACATACCACAATACCTTTCCGCATTTACTTGCTGACATAAACACATGTATCAGTTTCGCCAATTGCAGTAAATTTCAGCCTGTTTACTACGCCTGACCATCTTTTACCATTGGGAATGGATAAATTGCTTTTAAATCGAACGATACCTTCTTCGATTTCAATTATCGTGATGTCCTCATAAGTACCCACCTCTGTCTCGCTATTTGGTGTATTGGCAATACAGTCTGTTAAGCGGAGCATCGAAGCATCATATTCCACAGAATACACAATATCCTCAAATTTTGAAATTCCGCTGTCATTAACAGAAATAATACAGTCGGTATTTGGATTTGATGAAATATGTACCATCGAACCGAAATTTTCTGATACCGCCTCAGCAAGAGGACGCATTGTCTCAAAATTTTCCCACACCATTGCCTTAACAGAAAGGTTCTCGTATTCACTTTCAAAGCTTAAATCAATGTCATAATCCACCGTTGAATTTTGTGTAGTTTCCGACATATCTACAGATTTAATTTGTTTTAAGCTGTTTTTTTGTTTCAAAGAAACTATTGCAACACCCGGTAAGGAATCCATGCCGTTTTGTGTTACTGAAACACCAGACACTTTTCCGTTTATTGTAGGCTTATCGATTTCATTTCCCATTTGATCCCTAAAGCTGATCTTATTTATTGTATAACTCGACTCATTTCCAACAAGTTGAGCAGCAGTTGATTTAGCAATCCGTTTCGTAATAGTAGCCTTGCAATTTTCCTCATATCCTCCGTTGGCACTAACGCAGTCATCTGAGACAGCCCCTACAATATTTTTTTGTTTCCTATCGTCCAACGGTTCAAAAGTATCTGGGATGTCATTATCTAACGCTTCAAAATAGTCGTTCACAGTCGTAGAGTTTATTCCCACTGATGTTGAAAGCGTTTGCCCGTTGACATATGCATCATATGCGTCGATAATATTGGTCTGCAAATACTCAATAACCTCTGACGAAGCTGTGTTTTCTTCAATAATCCTCTTCGCAGTATCATAAACCGTGGAAACAATTGTGGGACCATGCACTGTTCTTTCTACGCCGGACGCATCCTTATACGTAACATATGGCCTTGTTGAATACTCCCGCTTATAGTTCTCAATATCCACTGCCACCAGCGCCGCAGTGTATAAGACATATCCCGGTTCCTCCGCATAAGTCATTTTGGCGTTAACCACAGATGGACTGAACGTTCTGCCCATATACGTGTATTCTTGTCCCTTTATCATGTCGCGACCACCAAGAAATTTTGTTGGTAACATTAGTAATCCATAGCTGATTTCCTTTGTGTTGTTAAAATTTTCGTTTGTCGGATCAAACGCGTAATTATCACTGTGCAGATCAATCATTTCAGACCGAAAATCTGTTGAAATACGTGCAATAAACCGAAGTGCCTGCGTTCCTGTCGTACGTATCTCAGTATCTGTCATTTCAAGTTTTCCCTTGATTCCGATTATCTTGGAATAAAGAATATCCCCGGAATTTACCAGTGCACCATTCGATACCGGTGTGATAAAATCACTATCCGAATACCATCCAGCAAATACAGGGCCATCATTAAAGGATCTGTTTACAAATTCCACATTTCCTGTATTTTTTACTCGTACAGACATTTTATCAGAATTGTAGAAACCATTATGTACGTCACTGCCAGAATCCGTGATTTTCAGCGGAACCGCACTCTCATCATTCGGTTTATAAGCAAAAGGAATTGTGATCGGATTTGTTATACCGCTTCCACCCAACTTAGCAATATAGATCCCGTAGTCTGCTCTGTTCGGCATTATAAAAGAAAATTCAAATCTGCCATTTTCCCCACTTTTATTCTGATCTATTGACATTATATCAGATCCTGTAATACTGTTCACGCCATGTTGAGTAACAAGCATCGTAATGCTCTGGTTCGCGCCAGAGCTGATAATACCGCTTACGGTGATAGCATTGTTTTGCACGCTTACTTCGGCTGATATTTCTACGCTTCGCACTTGCGCGAAAATAGCTGTAAGTCCTGTACACGACATCAAAATTAGCACTGCTAAAAATACAGATAATTTTCTTTTCATAGCTCCTCCAAATCATTTTACTTTCTGTCCTTTAACAACTTCTGCTTCAAATCATTTTTAATTGAAACCATTATTGTTTTCAATATAATTGTCATGTCATTAATACTTTCCCTGACCGCCATAGAATGTTATACTTGAGTTTTCGACCAACATAATTGATATGCAAAACCGTTGCGGTAAAAAAGTTAATACACTCTTACCGTATCTCACCAAGCTAAAGGAAGAATGTATAACTCTGTATGCGTTACTCAATCTCGACTACATTACCTTTGAAAACGCTATACATCTTTATCTCCGCAGAGCCGTAGTAGAATGAAGAGGATTCATACTTGTTCTTAGTGTCTACTTCCAGCAAAAAACACGCTCAAAATCAATTTTTTTGATAACAGCAAATTTTTTAGCATTAGGCTTAATTGTTTCACACACAATGCTTCATAAATACTCAGCCATTTTTTGTATATATGCTCTTTTGTCTGATGAATTCTCAACTCTTTTGCACTGTTTTTTTCTGTCAATAAACTTCTATAGTAGTTACTAGAGCGCTTTTCGCGAATCAATGTTTTGTCGAGTTCGTATCCCTTATTTACAATATAGCGATTCAGTAATAGCATGCTTAAGAAAACCAATATAGAGTAGATAATCAGCCATGGTTCATAAATCGCAAACAAAGCTACAGTGCCGCCTAAAGTAATAAGATTGGAAAAAATAAGTCGAAAAATACTGTTAATGTATATACTAATTTCCCCGGTTTTACTGCCCACAAAAGAATACACGTCTTGAAATTCTGGGCTAAGAAAATCTGTTTGCGGCGTATTATATGCTTTCCACATAAACAACTTGTGGAACAATTCGTCTACGCTGAACTTAAAATTGTTATCGATCAATGTATGGATAAATTTTGCAGAATATTGAAAAAAATAAATTGTTAAGTATGCTAAAATTAATCCAGCAAGCGATAAACTGTCAAGCCCATATTTTCTCAGGATATCATTAGCATGAGAAGCTTCCCTGGACGAACTTCTTTGTATACGAAAAGTTCGCTTATTTCCTTCTTTCTCATCTATGACAGCGTTTAGTATGGGAAATGATCCAAAGCCATATTTGCTAAAATGTGTCACAAAAAGTGCAAAAGCCTTTGAACGTTTAATTTTTGCCGCTGTCTCAAAAGTGAGCTTTTCTCCAAGCGTTTCATTTGCCCCGGAAAAGGACTCATTGAAAAAAATAAATATAACTTCATTCGTGTGCTGAGTGATTGCGTTAACTCTGCTTGCTTCCTCCTCCAATCTTCCAGTCGTCTCATAGCCTTCGCTAGTGGGAAAATGTGTGAATACTGCACGAAAGGGATAAATCTCCGCACTACAAGCAGCACATGACTCACAGAAAACTGGGCAACCCGATAAAAATAATATGAGATTAACTGCGCAAGCTCTCAAATAAGTGGTTTTTCCTCCGCCATTCGCTCCCATTAGGAAAAACACATTATCATCTTGATCAAAGCTGATATCATTTGGGATAATCGTATTAACGCCTTTGGCTACCAATGTGACATCATACACTTTTTTTGCAAAATACCTTGGGACAGCAGCAACCTTGGGGTAGGAATAGTCAATCTTTTTTTCTCTTGCCACTTTAAATGTAAAATCAAAAATAGAAAAATAGAAGTCCAGTTCGTCTTTTAATCGAATGATTTCCAAATCAATCCACGACTCGGACTGCTGTTTAAGTATGGCGAGTTTTTTGAATTCGTTTGAAAAAATGTGCATTACGGATTCAGAAAAATCCTCCGTCAGTCGTAACTTTGCAAACCCACGAGGTAAGTCTAAAATGCTTAGTCCTAATGTTCGCGCACAGTCATAATCTCATTATTGACAGAAAGACCCGTATTTGGAGTATTAGGAGGAAATACTTGCGTAATTCTTGTAGCGACCGATGTGGTAAAACGAGATATTGCATTTATGGTGTCAATATACTCATTCAGCACCTCTTGAAGTTTAGCTTGTATTGTGGATTTCTGCTTTGCATAAGAGATTAGCCCTATACTCGTTTCTTAATTGATTTAGTTCACTTAAAATGTCAAAATATGTTTTTTTATCAAAAATCAGTGAATCATTTTTTGCACGCCCTTTGGATTGAATAAAAGTGAAATCAATATTGCGATGTTTTTTTGATATTGCATACTCAATAATGCTTTGCCAACTCCTATAATTTTTCTTGCGTATAACCACATGAAAATAGTATAAAAAAGCATGTCTTTCAAGTATAGATAAACCTTGCATCATCGGTTCAAAAGTTCCTGCACCTCTTAAATATTCGTGTTGATCTGCGGTTATCCCATCTAAACTAACCTGGAACACTATTCTACCGCGACTTAAATTTTGAGAAACTTGATTCAGAAAATCCCCACTTATCAGTGTTGCATTAGTTACAATACTAATCCTCACATCTGTATATTCGCTTATGTATTCGATAATCTCTATAATAGTTCCATAGGTTAACGGCTCTCCACCCGACAGAGAAATATTCTTACATCCAAGCTTTGCTAATTCGTCAACAATACGAATAAGATTTGTTTGGTCTATAGAATTCACACTTCCAACGCCAGAATTATTGTAACAATGCCTGCACTTTAAATTGCAAGAGGAAGACAGTTCAATATAAGCCGCCTGAATTTGATACATATCTGCACTCCTTTTTATATAAATTACACTTCAAAAATATGCACAACACTAACAATAGCGCAGGAATGATTCACCTATATGATCAGTTCTAAATTTGTTGGATATGTTCCATGACCTTCTCCGGCGCCATTTAACGGGTCACATTTGTCAGGATTCCAACTTGGGCATGAACCCTCACTACCAAAGGCTGCCGCATCATTGCAAAACAATGCCTCACCAAAGCATTCCCTATATTCATATTGAACCGAACAAGCAGCCGCTCGTATCTCCTTAGAAATTTGTTCCACCGATGTATTAATAATTATGGGCTTGGAATATGTATACATAGATTACCTCCCAATATTTTGTGATAGGATATGGTGATATAGCCCCTGTGCAAATGTTAGTGAGTGATACGCTTACAATGTTTTATCTACGAGAGCTACGTGGGAACGATTGATTGTTATAACAAGAATTTAGATAGATTTCAACCACATTCGACATTCTCAATTTTATTATCAGCATTATAATGCAATTTTGCCAATTTGTCAATATGCATAATTGTATAATGATTGAAATAACGGTGATAATTTTATATAAAATCGCAAAAAATTATGATTACGCCAAATCATTGCACATTCATGTTATCATTATAATTAAAAAACAAATCGTGGGCAGGTCAACACCTGCCCACGATTTGTTTTTTCTTAAGAATTACCTAAATACACCCATTCCGCAATTTGATCTTGCAGCCGCCTTAATATGTATTGACAATTCTTTCGACGTCACACTTACAATCGTCGGCTTTACCCACTTTTTCATAAGGACTCTCCTTTCTCAAAATATTTACTCAAAAGTCCAACAATGGACTCAAAGTATCCCTCATCAACGCTGTACAAAACAGTTCGCCCTTGATTACGTGTCTTAACCATATGTAAACGCATCATCATTGTCAAATGGTAATAAGCGGTCGACCCTGTAAAATTCAAAAGACGTTCGAGGTCTTTAATGGTTATTTCTCCTCGTTCCAGCATCAGATCAAGAATATCGATCCGGTTCTGTTCCGTGAGTACATCACCAAATTCCTTTAGCGATGGAGTATTCTTCTGCGAAGCATAGCTTATTACACTTTCCTTGTAATCATAACCCAGTATTATTGTCGAAAACTCTTTTCCATACAGTAGATTGAAGCAATTCTTATTAATAAGACATACGGCTACGTAGATATCTTTGTTTTCTTTCTCTAAAAAATCATTATCTCTGAAAGACTTAAGATCCTCTTTCAGGGAACTATAGCTTAGATTATTCTGGATATCGATAAAAACGGAATAATTCTTTTCATAGTATCTGTCCAACTGTATTTTTTTCGTGATAAGTTCGTAGATCAGTTTCTGAATAATCGGTTTCGGATTGACAAAAAAAGAATACAGCTTACATTTTACAAGTTCATCATAGTCGGAAGCATCAATCAACTTTCCGAGTTCCACAATAGAATTCTTGCACTTTAAAATACTGTCACGACACATATTCGGAAAATAAAAATCAATCAATCTTTCGATCAATTCGTCATGGTCGGAAAGCTTTTTAAGTAAAAAATCAAAAGAATAATCTTTTTCAAATGCGTCTTGATAGGGCGTAAAATAGCTGGATGTTATAAAGCCTCTGCCGTTCTTCCTTAAGCGAAAAAACAGTAACAATTCATCAGAAAACGGCGAAAAATCCCGAACAGCTTTTCTGAAAAACTCAGCGTCCTCATCCGACTTTCCAACAATCAAATCGTGTGCAAGGTGGTAATCCATATTGAAATACAAGCTGAACAAATAAAACAAATCGTATATAAATCCCGGTGCTTTAGTTAGCTTTGTATTTGGCATACTCTCACTCCCTTTCGATCAAAGTATATCACATTTTTATAAAAAAGTCAATCTGTTCAATTTTCATATTAGCACAGCCACTGCAAGTACTCAAACAGCATCCAATCAAGTTTTGAGTTTTAACGGAATTGTCCTGTTATTGTGTATTATCAAATACTTTTTGTTATTCATAATATCATGAAAATATTTTTGTGACAATTGAATTTTCCAAAAGTATATGGTATAATGGGCAATATAAATCTTTACGACCTTTTCGCAACTATCCAGTCTGGTCGCTATTTTGTAAAAATGTTATTTTCAGTAAACATTTTGCTTCATAATTCAATGTTCTGCAAAGATGAAAGGAAAACTTACATGTATGGCTGTATTAAATATTGACGCACCATTCCAAACAAAATACTCCATTGATACTTGCTGCGAAGAATTAATTTATCATTTGCAACTAAAATATGGTAAATATATTTCAATAAGCCAAAATAAGCTAAACAAAGTCATCTCGGTAAAAAAAGTAAACAACATATTTATCGTGCATTATCAAATGGAAGAATGTGTAACTACATATCCATTACAGGAAATCGACCGCATAATGTTTGACAATACCGAGTATGATGATTCGATCTTCGCCCTTCACGGAGCTGCTGTTGAATGGAAGGGTAAGGCGTATTTGTTTTTAGCACCCACTACCAGTGGAAAGACTACACTTGCAAGTTATCTTTCAATCACCGGATTTGGATACATTACCGACGATTGCATTTTACTAGATCGAAAGAACTTTGAAATCTACCCGTATTGTTCTCCACTTCACCTACGTAGTGGTGGGCTTGCTGTTTTAAAAAAACACAAAATCAATATCCCCGATTTTCAACATTTGGATGATTGTTGCATTGACCGCTATGTTTACACACCCACTAACTCCATTACCAAACCGATTCCATTAGCAAAAATATTTTTTATTTCAATAGTCAAAGAGAAAAATCGATTGGTTAAAATGAATTTCAAGGAAAAGATGACGCAACTTATGATGGCCCCTATCACCAACTACAATGTGAGTAGCGAATATATACGGTTTATATCACGGCTGGCATCAACCGAATGTTGCAAACTCTTCTACAACGACATGGATTATGTCGCAAAGGTAGTCTACGACAATGAACAATGATTTGATACAACACCTGCTTACAGCACAAATAAAAGCTTTTGGGCAAACCGAAATCGGCATTACAGGAGTCAGTATGAACCCCAGTTTGTTCGAGAATGAACGGATAACCGTCTCACCTTGCGCAAATTACCTCCCGGGAGATGTTCTAGTTTTTTTTTATAAACAAGAAGGACTATTGGTACATAGGTTATTGCATGTCAAGAATGATAGATACTTCTGCAAGGGAGACAATTCCTTCCGTTTGGAAGACATTGCAAAAGAGCATATCATTGGAAAGGTCACTCATATAAACGGACGAAAAATTGTCCCCTGTACACAACGAGCTCTGCAATTGTCCTATCTTGTCAATCGTGAATTTGTAAAATGTCGATATGATGTTGCAAAAACAAAGCTCAGTGATATCTATCAGTTATATAAAAAAGTTATATTGCAGAAAGAGGGTAACATTATGATTTACAAAAAGAATCAAAACCTGGACTACATTCAACCTGATGAAACTTCACTTGCGGTATTTGATCCCGATACTGGCGATACGCACTTTTTTGACGAAACCGGCATTGATATTTTAAAATTACTGTCCGAACCGCGCGATCTCGATTCACTTCTTGGAAAACTTTGTGAGATTTACAGTGTAACAAAGGATGATATTCGAAAAGATGTGGAAGAATTTTTGGCAGACGCCGTATCCAAAAAGGTCGTTGAAGAAATATGATAGTCAAAAGCGCATATTTTGAGATAACAAACCGTTGTAATTTAAACTGTAAAACCTGTTACAATCGTTCTGGGTTGAATAATGAAAAAAAAGAAATCTCCCTGGCACAGTTGAAGCAATCTATTGAGCTATTGATTCCTTTGGGAGTACAGCGCATACTGCTTTCTGGCGGGGAGCCAACATTCCATACAGAATTTAATGAAATTTTGGATCTAACTGATGATTACCCGGAGTTGTCATTTGGAATTGTCACCAACGGTACTGTCTGCAACCAGAAGTTAATTGACAAGCTGAACGATAAGGGCAATATTACTCTTCAAATCAGCCTTGATGGTTCAAATGAGGAGCAAAACAGTAAGACACGCGGAAAAGGCAACTTTGAAAAGACACTTTCGTTCGCGACTCAAATACACAGCCTTGGTCAAAAGCCGCTTCTCAAAATGGTAATTTCGCAGAGCAATTTTGACGATATTGAAAATTTTTACAAACTTGCTGTTTCTATCGGTTTTGTACCCGAATTCGCTTTTATCTATCGATCCGGGAATGGAGCCGACAAATGGGAGAATAAGCAACTGACGGCGCAGCAAAAATTGCAGGGGCTGCGGTTGATAGACAAATTCAACAAAAAGTATAACATTTCGGCCTTTCTTCCGTTATGCACAACAAAGTGTCCGTATGTTGAAAGTATGGATGGGGTATCCTTGTGTATTAAAGCAGATGGTTCAATTCAACCGTGCCAAATGCTTTACAACGATGAATACTCAATCGGCAATATATTTCATTTTGATATCGGTTACACTGCACAACGCGTAAATTGGCTATCAAGTATTGCAAAAAAGCGGCATGAGACAGATTATGACTGCAATCGATGTTTATTGAAAGAAGGCTGCGGAAAAGGATGTATGGCAATGGCCGTGAATCTTCATAACGATCCGCTCGCCGACGATGGAGATTGTCAGTTTAGGAAAATGCAATTTATCGGATATAGTTTGAGGAGGCAAAAATAGAAATATGTCTAACAAAGAAAAAATACTGGGACTACTCGCAGAAGCAACAGACCGTACACTTGCCGAAATTCTCTCGTTTGACAAAGGTATCAACATTAAAGATCTCGGTTTGGATTCCCTGAAATTCATTCAGATGGTTGTTCGATTTGAGGAAGAATTCGGGGTGGAGGTCTACGACAGCGATCTCGTTATGTCCAATTTTCAAACAGTAGACGCCTTGCTTCAGACTCTGCAAAAATATCTACCTGACGGCACACTGAAAAAGGTCTTAATTTGTGATTGCGACAACGTATTGTGGAATGGTATTGCAGGAGAAGAAAACATATTTGTTGATGAAAAAAAGATTCAGTTTCAAAATGTGCTTCTTGAGCTTTACAACAATGGAATTTTGCTGTGTCTTTGCAGTCGTAATCTGCAAGAATCTATCGATCAAGCTTTCGCTGACCTTAGGATGCCGCTAAAAAAAGAAAACATCGTTCGATCAAAAATTAATTTGGAAAACAAAGCAAACAATATCCGAGCTATTTCCAACGAGTTAAATCTGTCGACCAGCAGTTTTGTATTTGTTGATGACAGCGACTATGAGTTGGGACTTGTAAACACTCTGCTACCCGAAGTTAAAACAGTTAAAGCAAATTACGGCGACATGACTTTTTTGGATGAAATACAAAGTTTGTTCGGGAAGCAATCTTTACAGAATATAAACCGTACCCAACTTTATATTCAGCAAAAAGAACGTGAAAAAGCAAAGGCATTTGTTTCCTCCGTCGAAGAATATAATGATTCGTTAGAAACAGAGCAAACTATCGCGGTCGATGACATTACCCAAGCCGAACGTATTGCGGAACTGTCGCAACGAACCAATCAATTTAATTTGTCTGGAAAAAGGTACGACAAAGACCTGATTGTGAGAATTATAGAAAGTAAAGATCAGCATATTTTGTCGCTTTCGGTACGAGATAAATACGGGGAGATGGGCATTGTCGGTGCCGCCGTTGTATCGAACATAAAAGACAGCATAGTCATTGAAAGTTTTTTCCTATCCTGCCGAGCATTCGACAGAGAATTTGAGACTGTACTGATAAATGAAATCAAAAAATACTCTGAAAACAAACCCTTATACGGTATATATATCCCCACCGATAAGAACACTCGATATGCCGATTTTTATATCAAACACGGAGTTTCAGATCATGAATTGGTATGAAAATGTTCTCACCAGCGTTCGTTCCCTAGCAAAGGGCGAGCAAACCCCAATCGACATTACAGATCTACTATATCAACACAAGTGCTTTTATCTACTTTCCCAAGCCGATAAGACGCATAAATACCAAGCGGAAATGGCAATGAATCGAGTTTGCATTTCAGAGCGATATAGAGTCTGCAGAAGTATATTCGAAGCATTTGAAGCAACCGGCATTTCTTATGCGGTAATTAAGGGAGCAGTGTTATCAAAATCCGCATATGGAGATATAAATTTGCGGAAATCAAGCGATGTTGATCTGCTAATCAATCGTAAAGATATCGATGCAGCAAAAAAAATACTACTCGATAATGAATTTATACAAGGTCGGGTAACGAATAATGGCATTAAACCATTCTCACGCCGTGAACTTGTTTTTCAATCTGTTTTAAGTCATCAGGTAGCACCTTTTGTCAAAAAAACATCCAATCCCTTGTGTCCCTATATCAATGTAGATATTAACATGGACATTTTTTGGGGTGAAAGCGAACGAAAGACCGACGTTGATTATTTACTGTCCCATACAGAAGATGCCAACATATGCGGCTGTGAAATAAAAAAATTGGCAACAGAAACGGAATTTGTGGCATTATGCCTACATCATTACAAGGACATGAATTCCATTTATTTGCTCTCACAGGGTAGTCTAAAACTGTTTTTGTTTTGTGACATATACTTCTATCTAAAGAATAAAGTCCCTAATCGACACCAACTGAAAGCCCTATGTGAAAAATTGGGAGCAAGTGAATATATATATTATTGTGTTTTCTATACCAATGAAATCTTTCAGGATGATTTTCTTATACAATACATAGACACCTTTGAAACAGAAAGTTCACGCAAATTGCTTGACACATTCGGGCTAGCAAATAATGAAATAAAATCGTGGAACATCAGTTTCCCAGAACGACTTTTTATGAGGTTTCCGAATGATGCATTTTGTTCCCTATTAACAGAGAAAGATCGTACAAAAATTAAAATAAATCTGGATCAAATGCAATAATATTACACGTGACATGCCGATCATCTCCTCAAATAAAACCAAAAAAGTCAAAATACACATATTTTTGATTGGAGAAATAGGTCTTTGAACAATTGTTGCATCCTTAATGAATGGTAGAGCTGCCTTTTTTCTCAAAAAGGCAACTCTACCTATTTTTATAAGTTTCAAGGATACGTTCTCTTTGGATCTCATTGAAAAACTTTTTCACATGGGAAGGTTTCTCCGCATCCAATTATACAGCTACTACCGATCGTTTTCCCATCCCCACGCTTCAACTTCATGCAGCATAGCAACTGAACCGTAAAGCACCGGTATATCGATTTTTAACCTTATATATCTGCACATTACGCCCCCAACATCATACTGAGCGACCTCGGAAGCGTTATTCTCCTCGGAAACAATTGTCTCCCACACTGTGCAATCACAACTTGCTTGTATTTCATATTTAAGGCAGTAGTTTCTCACAAATCTCAACATAATTTTCTGTATTTTAACAATTTTTTCTAAATCTAACTGCATCCAGTGAAATAAATCCGTTTCGTTTGAGCGCCATACATTCCCCCCCAATTCCGCTCCAACATTACCGTTTACCGCATTGGCTGCAACAGCAGGTAAACCAGCATACTCCGTTTCACTAGATGCCGTAACCTTGCAGTTTAACGCAAAGTCAACCATATGCCTTTTGTCTTTCAAGTTATTGATTTGAAATATAAGTTTTTTAGAGAATTTGACCAATTTATCATCCAATTTTATTGTCGCATCAATGTATTGATGCAATATTTCCGTGTGCAATGCAGATGTGGTAATAGCACTTTTAATAATGCTGAGCACTATTATGTTTCTCTGCCTCAGATATTCTTCTCTCAGTTCCAAGTATTCGCTAAACGCTTCATCTAACTGGTTGCGACTTATAAGAAGCCCTATAATATCAAATAAAACCTCCATGGATGTGTATTGATGCTTTCGGAACGTAGTCTGTGCCGTTGTGTCGAATAAAAACGAAAACTCATTACTCTCAAGCATTGTAAGAAGAGTATTTTTTCGTTTTAAAATTTCTGAAATGAAAAATTCAAAAATTTCGATCAGACTTCTCGAGACAGAATTCTTACTGAAGTTGCTGACAATATAAAGCGATCCCGGGGCACTTTCATCTCCATCATTAAAATATACGGCCGATTTTTTCCACATATCGTACACCATATCGTCTGTAAGATAGAGTTGATACATTCCCACAAAATCCATATGGGCGTTTTCCTGTAAAATCAGCCGTCCCCGATCCTCCTCGTACCCGGTAATAACCGCTCCATGTGCTATGTGTCGCCGATGATAGAATGTAGGTTCATAAAAAATGTTGAAATAATCAAGAATTACAAATATTGGGGTACCACTGTCTATGCTCATATATACTTTTTCGAGAAATTCTTTTTTTGTAGCCACACGCTTTGACTCAAGATTCAATCCAAGATAATTTAGTGCTTGTTTCTTGCTTCTCATTATTGTATCGTTATTTCCATTCCAGCAATGATACAACAATGTCAACAAGAAATATGAAAAATAATTATCGTCTGAATAAACTGTAGTAGCATACGCCAATGGCATATCGAAACAGTCCAGAGCCTGTTTTTTTTCAATTTTAAGTTGTTCGAATCCCTTCAATATCAATTTTTTCATAAAATCCTCCGTCTCTCCAACTGCTCTTTGGTTTAATAATCACCTTATTTTCCATTTTTATTGAAAGTGGTGTTGAGACCAACCAAACTACCAGACACCTACTACGCAAACATACGAGTACCATAACAGTTGCGAAATGCATTTACAATAGTCACTGTTTGCACAATAACATATTTGCGACTGTTTGTCAATGCTTTTTTCAAACAATTAAAAAATACACCTTGTTGTGTGTATTCTACAGGTTCATCGACAATAATAATCCGTAATTGCTCGTTGCAATTCATCCATATTTATAAGTTTGCGGGAAGATTCTATAGCTTTCTATTCTGCTGATAAACTATCGGGTAAGTTTTTCAAAATATCTTATGCATTTGCGTCGGATACGGCGGGTGACTGCGCCATAGAAATCAACACTTCATCTTGTTCCAAAAGAGTGTTCAACGCTTCCTGTTGCTTGCGCGTAAAATGATATTTTTCTATCATTTCCTCTTTTGTTTTCGCCGTAATTGTAATATATACAACTTTCTCATTAGTATCGCCGTTTGCGACCGTTTCCGTCCGAGATGTTATCTCGTGCATATCCCAAAACACGTCTTTGAGCTTTTGTTTTTTATCCTCCGTGATAACGACAACATCGAGGGCCGTATCATCTTCCACACCCGCAACCTTTGTTGCAAATACGGCGAGTACCAAGTCCCAATTTGCCTGTTCGCCAATAATTTCGCTGCAGTCGGCGGCTGCGGCATTTTCTATGTCATCGAGCTTGTTTGAAAGCTCCATATTGCACTCGGCAACAATAGCTGAAATTGGAATGCTGTCATTATCCGCCGCTTCATCGGAAATAAAGATACCGAAAGGACTTGCAGCTA
>ENA-OUQF01000767-OUQF01000767.1-human-gut-metagenome-genome-assembly--contig:-NODE-767-length-22275-cov-7.754410_pt1 | contig 22275 bp, 18 predicted proteins | sample MGYA00237947_ERZ548826 | MGnify/ENA primary metagenome ERZ548826 (study PRJEB26490, sample SAMN05194701) | human gut metagenome | biome: terrestrial biome; feature: human-associated habitat; material... | reverse complement strand
TCCCCTCACTTGGTAGGCAGCGAGAAGGCCAAAAAATTAACCCCCTTGAAAAATTTTTTGTTTTGGCTCCAAATCGGAGCCATTTTCCTATGCAGGACTGCTCGTGGCTCCGAAATGGAGCCATTTTTCGTCTATGGCATCAAAAGTGATGCCATATCCATTGCGGAGTTCATCGGTGTGGCAGCAAAATTGATGCCATAAAAATAAGCGCCTGCCTCTTTTCAGAAGCAGACGCTCATTTCTCGTATTCAGTTTTTACCGCAGCAGCCGGATCAGCAGCTCATTGATATCCTCGGTGGGCTTGCCGCTTGCTACCAGCTTGTTCCGAAAGGACAGCAGGGCCTTTACCAGCAGCCGTCGCTCGCCGGCGCAGAGTGCTAACACTCGATTTCTTCTATACTTGAACATCACCACACCTCAGCAATAAACCAGCTCAGAAAGGACAACTTCCTCCGCTCGGCTGCGGATGCTGTTCATCCGTTCCACCCATTCCATTTGATTTTCGGCCTTCAGCCGCTCAGTGACACCCTCAGCGTCCTTCATCTGCGCGACCAGCCGATCGAACATCTCCTGTGCTGTGTCGCCGATTTCCTTGAGATGCTCGTCCAGCTTGCCGGTCAGCAGCATCCCCGTGTAAATGCCGTCCCTGTGCTCGCGCAGATACCGCCTGCGCATTTCTGCGAATCTGTTGTACATACTCTTCCTCCTTCACGCCCGCCGTATGGTTTTTTATCATCATCCACATGATAGCGCAACCCGAAGGAAAAGCCCAATGTGCGAAAAACAGATTTGCAGATTTGACGGTAAGGCAACAGAAACAGCCATCCCCGAAATCGATCGGAAATGGCTGTCGTCTATGATGCGGCATTGTCTTAACAAGCAACGAATCTGTCCGTACAGATTCACTTGTCAGGGGATTCCCTGAGACCCTTATATTTTTTTGCTGAAGCTCCATCCTGTTCTTTGTCAGGAATTTTGGTATCAATTTCTTGTAATAGTTTTACCAGTCGAGCCTTAATGTTTTCGTACTCAATTGATAACTGCGTTTTTGCCGTTGGAGTTATGATAGATGTATGCCCAACCGCATCTCTGATAGGCTTGTACACCGTTGCGGAACGACTCAATGAAGCGCATCATTTGGGTCAACGCCACCTGCTTCAATATGCGGCAGATGGTCGATAAAGTTCCTGACACTTACATCCTCACGGTGATGTGTCGGCGCAATTAACTCTATTGGTCCGAGCAATTAGCCAATAAGGACAAATCTTTGACGAGATTGAGGTATACCATTATCTCAGCCGGCATTATTCATCACCTACTTTTTTAATCTCTATAGCAATTCTATTTATTACCGGTACTACTACACTATTGCCGCACTGCTTGTACGCACTATTCAGTGGTATTTTAGCAAATCGGAAAGTGTTTGGGAATCCTTGGAGTGTAAGGCACTCATACGGGGTGATTTTCCGTATACCATAGTCGTCTAAAATGATTGGAACGCGATCTGGAAAGGTTCCCATGTTGGCGGTGAGTGCTGGACAAAAGTAATGTCGTTTTCTTGATACGCCAGAATCATATATTTTATAGAGAGCCTTTCTATCTGTCACAATGCATTTCAGATCATTATAGAACTGGCTATTGGTTGTGTAGTAATAGATATCATCATGCTTAGCGCTGCGGTCTAAGATATCGTTCATGTCTACTGTTAGTTCAATCTTCTCGGGAAATGTGAATCGTTCACACTGGGTATAATCCAAAAACCCAACGATAAAAATACGCGTGCGCTGCTGAGGCACATTGCCGTATTCCATCGCATCCATCACTTTGTATCTAAATCCATATCCATACTGGGCAAGTGCGTTGTAAACGGTTAAAAACGACTTCCCGGCATCGTGCTCCAACAAATTAGCCACATTTTCTAAAAACATAATAGACGGACGCTTAGCTTTCGCAATGCGTGCTATTTGAAAAAACAGATTTCCTCTCGGATCATTAAATCCCTTTTGAAAACCCATCTTTGAAAACGGTTGGCACGGAAATCCGGCGACCAATACATCAAAATCCGGGATAGTGGAAATATCAATTCCTCGTATATCACTCTCTATTAGATGCCCATCACCGAAGTTGAGTCGGTATGTAGTTGCAGCATCCTTGTCAAACTCATTAGCCCACACGATATCAAACCCAGCTTGTTGGAAGCCAAGATCAATACCGCCTATTCCGCTAAACATGCTTGCAACTCTCATATATACTTTCTCCACAAGCTACTACCCTTAAATAAGTGACAATATAGCTTCTTTCAAGCACCGACTCGTTTTTTCATCGTCATCTTCAAAAACAAATGGTATGCGAACTGCATAAATGTCAATATTGCTTTTTTGCCCCTCGACTTCTACAGATTTCTTGAGAATAGCAGGGTTAGGCTCTTTTTCCTCAAATCTAAATTGTGGATACAGTAGGTAAACTTTATCTAATCCTCTTGATACCGCATAAGTTAGCACTTGATACAGGTCACCACTATTTATGTCATTGATTAGGTCATACCTAAAATCAGTATTGCCTTCAAATCTTGACACCTCTTTGTACTTCGTGTCTAAAATAAACATGCCTTTTTCTTTGTGCTCAATCAAAATGTCATGACGCATCACAAAGGCTTGCGCAAATTCTTGATCCCCAAGTCGAATGCTATCTACCAGTGAAACTTCAGATGCTTGCAATGTTACTTTTGCATCCTCATTAAAGATACTTTGAATAAATCCTCCAATAAAACCCTCAAATAATAAATCCGTTGGGAACATAAAGCAAAATGAGTCATGAGTATCAAGGTTATAATTGGTTGTTTTATTAAGCAGGAACATTTTACTCATGCTCAAAATGATCTTGTATTTGCTTTGCATTTTGCTAAGTTGAATTGTATCGCAATCGCGAGGTGTGCAGTTTTGATCGGACACTTCTCCAAGCTTATTTAACAAATTTCGAATGATCTTTTGATTGCTTGGCGTGGCAATATTCCACACAAATTTCAAGGTGCATTTAATAACCCGGTTCAACAGATTATCAAATTCAAATGTTGAATATGAACACAGAAACTTGCCAAACTGACCAGTCGGATATTTCTTGGTGATATAATCCTTGATATCAAGTCTACCTCGAATCGTTGGCAAGTTTTCTGTTTTTTCCTCATAGCGAAAGAATAAACCTCTATCCAAAGCGGCTTTGACATATCTAACATACAAGGAAACAAACAATTCTTGTAGATCATCCGTATTTTCCATGTCGGCAGCAATGCTGATATAGGGATAGTCTATTTTTGCGGTATATTCAATCCATTTTACAAGGTTGTGCATCAGATGCTGAAGATCAAGACTTTTTCGATCATCATCGTCTTTAAACTCCTTGAAAACCTTCGGGAATATGTTTAGCTGATGCCCTTTGTAGACAATAGTTCCTACATAATCCTTTGTTCGAATATTTTTCTGCCCGATAAAATCCAGGAATTGTTGTTTACTATTTACTTTACCGTCATCATAGAAGATAGCACGCTGTTCCCAGTTAGACTGTAAGAAATTCAAGAGCTCATCAAGGGATTCTTGACTCTTCCATTCTGCCGGGAGTAATGCATTCTTAATGATTTTGTTTTCATAGTAATTTAGAATCATTATTCTACCTTAATTCTGCCTTGATTATTTACAGCAATAGATACATCCGTTCCTTCAAGTACTTTGGCTAAGGCGTCTTTTACTTTTTTCTCTTGATCATAGAAATACTCATAAAGGAGAGGAACAATATTACGATTCAAAATATTAGACAAATCCGCTGCTGTTTTGCCGATGAAATACGCATGCCCAATAAGCAAATCAGAACTTTCAAGTTGCTTTCTCAGTAATTCGTTTAAGGAAACGAGGACTTTTTTCAAAGTTTCATCGACAATCAGCTCGGGATTTGGTGCAACTTCTTCAAATTCAAATCTTCTTCTAAGAGCCGTATCAATCAATGCAATCGACTTATCAGCGGAGTTCATCGTACCAATGATATAGAGGTTATTGGGCACCGCAAATTCTTCTCCGCTGGGGAGAGTAACGCTTAGTTGATTGTCTTCGCCCCAGCGTTTGTCGTCTTCAATAAGCGTAATCAACTCTCCAAAGATTTTTGAAATATTGCCTCTATTTATCTCATCGATAATGATTACATAGTTGTTTTCTTGATCAGACATGGCAGTATTCGCAATTTTTTTGAAAACGCCATTAACAGGGACAAAATCAAGCACACCGTTATTTGAGGTGGGCCTTAAACCTTGGATAAAGTCTTCATACCCATAATTTTGGTGGAAAGTTGTAAATACTATTTTGCCATCCTTAGCAAGTGCCCTATACTGATCCATCAGAGTTTTTCTATCATCAGCCGATAAATCTTTGCGAACCTGACGGCCCTCAATAGTTGCAACTGCGTATTCAGTAGTAGAATAGGTTTTGCCTGTTCCGGGAGCGCCGTAGATGATGAGATTTAACGGATTCACCTTATTGCTACGCGGCTGACGGTCACATGTTGTTTGAACAGTTGAATCTTGATCATCCGCAGTGTTGTCCTTCGTATAAGTACCATTCAGAAGTTCGGCAATAACAGATTTGTAGTCGTTGAGTCTGAAAAATGACTTGGCAGAGCCCAAAGAATTTTTAAACTGTGAAGATAATTCAGCATAAGGCACATCTTTAAGCCACTTTACGCTCTTGTTATTTACATAGTCGGGGTCTTGATCTTGCGGATTTTCTTGATAATAGTAGTCAGAGGCGATTACGCCAATATGAGCAGTCGAACCGTCGCCAAACACAATGTAATCTCCGATTTTGGATTCCACAACAAATCTATAGATTTGTCCAACGTTCTGCCCACGAGATTTTGCTTTTGCGTCTGGCCAAGTCTTTGCATACTTTTCGGAAATGCTATCTTTATCGGCACAGCTGGACAAGTCGCCCATTTTTGACCAACCAATGCAGATATGCGGATTTTCAGAAGATAACGCATTGCTTTTTCCAGTTATATGAATGCCATATACGTTGTGGGAAAGCATATCTTCGTCTTTGATGGGATTTTCATCAAAGCTGACACCGTACTCATTTGCCTTGACGGATTTATAGATATTCACACCTTTATTAAGCTCTGCTGAATAGGAATCATTGATACCAGCAAGGGAAATAATGGCTTTCTGCGAATATCCGTTGGCCGTGATGATATCCCCGTACTTGAAGCCAAACATATGAATGGCGGCAACTTGACCTGATTCTTTGGCGTTATTGTACATATCTTTCAAAATGCGGCCAAGGTCTTCAATCGACAGCGCAGGAATGCCCTCAACACTTACTGTTTTGGAGACATCAGTTAATGTATCTGCATCAAAGTTAATATCCAACTTAATAGTTATAATCTTGGCAACTTCATCTTTAGAAAAAATGGCATTCGTAAGCTTGGGTACGACCAAATTCCTAAATGTCTTTTTGAACAGCTCGTCATCGGATCTGATGTAGAATCTACTTTTATCCGAAAAGGAATAAAGTTCAAAATAGAATTCATCTGCATTCATTGAGCTGATGTTATTATAATTCTCTTCCCATGTTTCTAATGAAACATTTTTATATCGATTAATCTTTTGAAATCCATATTCAAGCTTCATTTGGTCCAAATACTGAAGAAGGTTTTCTTTGCTAAAACGGTATTTGTAGTCAGACTCAAACTCAAAAAAATCGTTAAACTCTTTCGTATTGCGCGTTGATCCGACAAATAGCTTTGCCTCTCCAGCACCCGTGTCAGAATACAACTTCATGTTTTTGGCCACGAAGCTAGACGGTATGGCCTTAACTTCAATTTTGCTCATTATATTTTACCTCCTGGAAATTGCTTGTTCCTAAAGCGGTAATGATAGATGTCATAATTGAGATTAGGACATCGACAACGATTGAGTTTCCTGCCTGCTGGTACATTGAAGTATCTGATACAACAATCTTAAAACTATCACTAAACCCCATGAGCCGTAGGCATTCCCTCGGAGTTAGTTTGCGCAAACGCCCCTGAGTAGTAACATAGTTATCCACGCCAGCACGATGCATCTTATGCATTGTAGTTAGCAGCGGCCGGGCAATATCAAGGTCAACAGCGGGCTTGCTGTAAAAATTTTTTGTACCACTGGATAAAACATACTTTCGAACCTTTTCAGAAAGAAAGTATTTTTCAAGATCGGGGATTCCTTTTTTCTCTGCTTCTTCCTCAGACTGAAAAACGAAGTCGCCATGCCAGTTGAATTGCTGGTTCTTCTTTTGGCACAGTTGAATATCGCCATCAATCTGTGTGAATTTTTTAGAAAGATTCTTCTCTAAGGTTACAAATTCAACACCTTTCTTCGGAAGAAAATACCCGCCAGGAGCATTATCTATTAAGAAATCCTTCATGGTCTTTGTTAGAGGGATCGGCTCAGGGAATACAAACTGTTCATTAAGCAGAATGTCATTACGAATGCCAACAACAAATAACCGTTCTCTATTTTGAGGGATTCCATAGTTCTTTGCATTCAACACATCCCAAGAAAATGCATATCCGAGTTCATTAAAAACTTCTTGCATTTTCTTCCATGTTTTTCCGCCATCGTGGGATGTAACAGCCTTTACATTTTCATAAATAAAAACTTTGGGTTTTATTTCATCGATTAGGCGAGCATATTCGTAGAACAGCGTTCCTCGAGTATCGTCAAGACCGCGCTGCTTGCCAACGAGAGAAAATGATTGGCAAGGGCTTCCTCCGACAAACAGATCAACTTTTCCTCGATATTGAGTACCGTCTAAAAAAGCAACATTCCAATGAAAGTGTTCTTTTGGAACACTGTAATTCGCCATGTAGGATTGTTTTACTTTGTTGCGGCTTTCAAGTCCTTCATACAGACTATCAACGAGTTTTTTCTTGGCATTCCAATCATCTCCAAACACATTCAGCTCGCGTTGAACTTTTAGATAGTTTATTTTTTCGTGGAGTTGACTCGTGCGCTGAGAAAGGTCTTGAACTTTCCTGATGATTTTCTTTCCATCGTTTTTTTCAAGGAAATCATATGCCTGCTTCAACTGCGCGCTCACAATTTTCCAAGCTATTTTATCAGCACTGTTAAATTGGCCATTGCTTCCGAGCTTATCCAAGTCGTTATCTTTTTTGAAGTCATTGGCAATCTCTAAAATGGTCTGTAACGACTTAAACTTCTGTTGAGAAGCAGATCCTAACTTGAGATTAGAAACAAAGGAGGTGTATTCTTTTCTCCTGCCTGTAGCGATATCAGTCATTCCCAAAATGCATTGAAGGATATCAGTAACTAAGGATACACCGCTGGGTATTTCATCTAATTTTTTGCAGACAGTTGTATACTCCAGTTTTGCTTCTGACAACATACCTGCAAGTTGTTCTTTATATAGATCTTGGACAGCGTCATTGAACCGAATGGCACTTATTGTTTGGCTAAGTTGGTTCAGCTCTACCTGAATATCATCTATACTCATCCCGATAACCTTAGTAAGGATGTCTACATCTCCGTTATCGCAGGCAAAAACGATCTCATGGTCAAGATTCATTCTATCAAGCGCATGCTCAATTGCGCCAATCCCGCTGAAAACAGTTGCAATTCTAATCATACTTGTTCTCCAATTCCGGTCGACTTTTTGTATACAAATGCCGAGTTTTACTTTTCTTCAGTCTGTCCGGATCTCATCCAGGCATCTACTTCGCTGATTTTGAATTTCCATGTGCGACCAACTTTAATGCCGGGCATACCGCGTTTTTCTATCCACGACAATGCTGTGTCGCGAGTAATGCCGAGGTACTCGGAAATTTCTTTCATGGAACACCAGCGTTCTATCTGTTCATTTCCCATTTGATAATTCTCCTTCAGGCAGAGGTTATAAGTAGATGCAATATATTATATCGCAATTATCATGATTCTTCAATAGGATTTATGCCGAAACTTGCTGAATTTCATCAGAAAAGGCGCGTTTTTATCTAATTATTCAAATTGACTTTCTGCCGATATTGGCAAAAACTAAGCTGAATTTCATTGAAGAAAACTTGATATTTTGCCGATGATATGCTATACTATCCGTGTGCAGAAAGTGAGGGATCTCTATGAAATATATTTCTGTCGCGGAAACGGCGAAAAGGTGGGGCGTTTCCGAACGCAGCGTGCGAGGGTACTGCGCCGAAGGAAAAATCGACGGTGCATTTCTGACCGGAAAGACATGGAACATACCCGAAACCGCGGAGAAGCCCGATCGCATTAACAAGAAAACCGATACACCAAAGACCCTTCTTGAGGTGCTGAAGGCCGAGAAAGCGGCGAAGCTGCACGGCGGCATTTATCATAAAATCCAAATCGATCTGACCTATAACTCCAACCACATGGAGGGCAGTCGCCTTACCCACGATCAGACGCGCTATATCTTTGAGACGAACACCATCGGCGCATCGGACGGGGCGGTCAAGGTTGACGATGTGGTCGAGACCGCCAACCATTTCAAGTGCATTGATATGGTGATCGACAATGCCAATTATGCTCCGAGCGAGGCGTTCATCAAGCAGCTACACGCCGTTCTGAAAAACGGAACTTCCGATTCACGCCTCGATTGGTTTGCCGTCGGGGATTACAAGAGACTGCCCAACGAGGTCGGTGGTATGGACACAACTGCGCCGGAGAATGTCGGTGCTGAAATGAAGAAGCTGCTTGCCGAGTACAACGCCATTGAGGGCAAAACCTTCGACGATTTGCTTGACTTTCACTACCGCTTTGAGCGCATCCATCCGTTCCAGGACGGCAACGGCAGAGTCGGGCGCCTGCTCCTTTTCAAAGAATGTCTGCGGAACAGCATCGTGCCGTTTATCATCGAGGACGACATCAAGATGTTCTACTACCGAGGCTTGAAGGAATGGCAGAACGAGCGCGGCTACCTGCGTGATACTTGTCTATCTGCACAGGACAGATTTAAGAAGTATTTGGACTATTTCCGAGTACCGTATGACCAATAAGCAAATCCGCCCCTGTGCGATACAGAGGCGGATTACTTTTTCGTAATAAACCCGTGCGTCTATGCCGTAAAAATGTAGAATTTTCAATGTGTTTTCGGGTGTTGCTCTCACTTCCGTATCACGCTTCCGGACCAAAAGTAAAAGAAGCGCTCATAAGAGCGCTTCTTTTTTTGCTCCGCCGCGCGGTGGGATTTGAAGGGCGCGGCACAGAGAACAGCCCGGTGGGCTGTTCGACCGCGCCACCGCTCCGCCCGCAGGCGGGCAAATCCCACCCCCGCAACCAAAAGTAAAAGAAGCGCTCATAAGAGTGCTTCTTTTTTTGCTCCGCCGCACTTTTCAAAAATGCCGTCCATTTTCCATAATCGGATAGACTTTTGCCGACTTCATTTGATAAAGCACAGATGTTTTGCAGCTTGCTCGCCATTTGATTTCACCTCCAAAAATATATTTTTGACTATGCTGTTTATCTTTTTCGATAGACACATATTTTGTGCAAGTCTGACCGTTATGAAATTCCGTATACGGACACATAGGCTCGTGCGGATCAAGCTTCAATGCGTCCGCGCCTGTTTTGCAGTTCGGGCATAATTGTTTTTATTGTCATTCATTTTTTATCGTTCCTTTGCTATTCTTTTTTGGCGGTGTAACATATCTATTGTAATCCTACAAGATTCTGTCGAAATGCGCGAAAAATCCTCTTTACAAATCGAAAAGACTGTGCTATAATAGTGAAGAATAGCCGTGATCGGAGACAAGTAGATCGTTTCCCCGCGAAAAGAGAGCCGACGGACGGTGCAAGTCGGACACGGGAGCGCGTCGAATACACTTCGTGAGCTTTGTGCCGAAGGCAAAATTTTTGCTGTGTAAGACACAACGGGTGCGCCCGTTACTGCGCGAGAGATCGGCGCGCCCGCGCGCTTCGGTCTTTGCAAAGGTCGGCTTTTTTTAAAAAGGTCGGCGAAGTTGAGGTGGTACCGCGCTGATTCGCCCTCTGTTGAAAAAAACAGAGGGCTTTTTTGTTTTCCGAAAAACGCTTGTTTTTATTGAATTTTTATTCTATAATGAAGAGGAAAAGACTATGCCCATTACCGAATTTCTCGAACGAAACGCCCGCGAATTCCGCGACGAAACGGCTCTTGTGGAGATCAATCCCGAATTCAAGCCCGAAAGCCGCATTACATGGCGGGAATATTCGCTTATGCAGCCCGAGCCGGGCGAGCCGCTTCGCCGCGAGCTTACCTGGGGCGATTTTGACAAAAAAGCCAATCGCTTTGCCAATCTTCTTTTGTCCCGCGGATTAAAGCGCGGCGACAAGGTTGCGATCCTGATGATGAATTCCATCGAATGGCTTCCCGTTTATTTCGGCATTTTGAAAGCCGGCGGCATTGCCGTCCCGCTCAATTACCGTTATACCGCCGAGGAAATAAAATACTGTCTCGGCAAAGCCGATGTTTCGATTTTGATCTTCGGTCCGGAATTCACGGGTCGAATCGAGGAGATCTGCAACCGTATCCCCGATGTAAAGCAGCTGTTTTACGTCGGAGAAGACTGTCCGACCTTTGCCGACTGCTTCGAAAACTTTATCGTCTACTGCTCGTCGCACAAGCCCGATCTTACCATCACCGACGAGGACGACGCGGCGATCTATTTTTCGTCGGGAACAACGGGCTTCCCCAAGGCGATCTTACATAAGCACCGCAGTCTTATGCATGCGGCGCTCGTCGAGCAGAAGCACCATTTGCAAACCCACGACGATGTGTTCCTCTGCATTCCGCCGCTGTATCACACGGGCGCGAAAATGCACTGGTTCGGAAGCCTTATCTCGGGCGGAAAAGCGGTCATTTTAAAGGGTACGCGTCCCGAATGGATTCTCCGCGCCGTCTCCGAAGAGCACTGCACCATCGTCTGGCTTCTTGTGCCGTGGGCGCAGGATATTCTCGATGCTATCGACGCGGGAAAGATCGATCTTTCAAAATATTCTCTTTCGCAGTGGCGGCTGATGCACATCGGTGCGCAGCCCGTCCCGCCGAGCCTTATCAAGCGCTGGCTTGCCGTTTTCCCGCATCACCAATACGACACGAATTACGGGCTGAGCGAATCCATCGGTCCCGGATGCGTCCATTTGGGTCTTGACAACGTCGACAAAGTCGGCGCGATCGGAAAAGCGGGCTACGGCTGGCAGGTGAAGATCGTCGACGACAAAAACGAGCCGATAAAGCAAGGTGAGGTCGGCGAGCTTTGCGTCAAAGGACCGGGTGTCATGACCTGCTATTACAAAGACGAAAAAGCAACCGACGAGGTTTTGAAGGACGGCTGGCTTTATACCGGCGACATGGCGACCGAGGATGAGGACGGATTCATTTATCTTGTCGACCGCAAAAAAGACGTGATCATTTCGGGCGGCGAGAATCTTTATCCCGTTCAGATCGAAAACTTTATCCGCAAAATGGACGCGGTCAAAGACGTTGCCGTGATCGGACTGCCCGATCACCGTCTCGGCGAGGCGGCGGCTGCCATTATCGAAGTCAAAGAAGGGTATGCGCTCACGGAAGAGGAAGTAAACGAATTTTGCGAAGAGCTTCCCCGTTACAAGCGCCCGCGGCACATTATTTTTGCCGACATCCCCCGCAATCCCACCGGCAAGATCGAAAAGCCCAAGCTTCGCGAGATCTACGGCGGCAGCAAGCTTGTGGCTCAACAAAACCGCGCCTAACGGCGGGTATTGCCGCGAAATACGAATTTCGGTGGTCGAAATTCGATTTCGCCCTACCCTTGTTATGTCGGTAAAAATTTGGCTTACCCATGTTATGCCGACACAGATTTTTGAAGTGTACCCAAGAATGAGTTTAGGATCAAGCCCCACACTTCCGCGAAGCGGAAGTGACTTAAAGGGCTTGCGGGGTGTCGCCCCTGCGGGGAGTGTTGCCGCGAAATAGGATTCTGATGGTCAGAATCCCATTTCGCCCTACCTTTGTCATGTCGATTAAAATTTGGCTTACCCGTGTTATGTTGACATAAAATTTCGATGCGCAACAGAGCCTTCCCCTCGAGGGGAAGGTGTCGCCGACAGGCGACGGATGAGGTGCCGCCCACGCAGTAGGCGCGGGCGGAGGCGCAACGGCAATTTGTGCTGACACGTCCCCAAGCGCACTTTTCATCGCAAGTAAAATTTCTCCCACATTCTCCGCAAGAACGGACATCCGCTTTGCCGTTTTCCTTATATTGTTCTTAATTTCCACGATATTTCCACGATATTTCCACGATTCTCACGAAAGGAACCGATATCCCATGAAACAATTGCTTCTCGGAAACGCCGCCGTTGCGCGCGGCGCTTATGAAGCCGGAGTACGGGTCGTTGCCTCGTATCCCGGAACCCCCTCGACCGAAATCACCGAATGTATGGCGACGTATGACGCAAATGAAGTCTATGTCGAATGGTCGCCCAACGAAAAGGTCGCGGCGGAGGTCGCCATCGGTGCGTCGATCGGCGGCGCACGCGCCATGTCGTGCTGCAAGCACGTCGGTCTGAATGTTATGGCAGACCCCGTTTTCACCATGAGCTATATCGGAGTTAACGGCGGACTTGTTTTCTGCGTCGCCGACGATCCCGGTATGCATTCCTCCCAAAACGAGCAGGATTCGCGCCATTACGCGAAAGCGTCCAAGATCATGATGCTCGAGCCGTCCGATTCGGGCGAATGCAAAGAGTTCACCCGTCTTGCCTTTTCGCTTTCCGAACAGTTCGACACGCCCGTCCTTCTGCGCCTTTCGACCCGCGTTTCCCATTCGCAAAGTCTGGTCGAGCTTTCCGACCGCGCGGATGTTCCGCTTAAGGAATACGAAAAGAACATCGAAAAATTCGTTATGATGCCCGCCTGTGCGAAAAAGCGTCATGTCGAGGTCGAAAAGCGCACTGCGGCGCTCCGCGCCTTTGCCGAGGAAACCGATCTTAACAAAATCGAAGACAACGGTTCAAAGATCGGCGTAATTTCGGCGGGCATTGCCTATATGTACGCCAAAGAAGCGCTGGGCGACCGCGTGAATTACTTAAAGCTCGGCATGGTCTATCCGCTTCCCGAAAAGCTTATCCGTGATTTTGCCGCAAAATGCGACAAGGTCTACTGTATCGAAGAGCTTGACCCGATTCTCGAAGAGCATTGCCGTTCGCTCGGCATTTCGGTCATCGGAAAGATCTCAAACCCCGACGATTTTTCGCTGCTCGGCGAATATACGCCCGCGATGATCAAAAAAGCGGTCTTCGGTGAGACTTCTCCCGAGGGAGCGGCGCTTTCCGAGCCGATTCCGGTTCGTCCCCCCGTTATGTGCGCGGGCTGTCCGCACCGCGGAACGTTTTATGTGCTGAAAAAGCTCGGACTTACCGTCTCGGGCGATATCGGCTGTTATACGCTGGGCGCCGTTGCGCCGCTTGCCTCGGTCGATACGACCGTCTGCATGGGCGCGTCGGTCAGCGCCGCTCTCGGCATGGCAAAAGCGCGCGGAAAAGAATTTAACAAAAAGCTCGTATCGGTCATCGGCGACTCGACCTTTATGCATTCGGGCATTACGGGTCTTGTCGACATCGTGTATAATAAAGGCGCCAACACCGTTATCATTCTCGACAACTCCATCACGGGCATGACCGGACATCAGGACAACCCGACGACGGGCAAGACCATCCGCGGCGAAGCGACAAAGCAGGTCAATCTCCTTTCCCTTTGCAAAGCTGTCGGCGTGGAGCGCGTGGTCGTCTGCGATCCGTTTGACGTGAAGAAATTCGAACAGGTCGTAAAAGAAGAGGTCGCCGCCGACGAGCCGTCGGTCATCATCGCACAGCGCCCGTGCGCCCTTTTGAAAACCGTAAAATACACGGGGCATTGCAAGATCGGCGACAACTGCCGCAATTGCAAAATGTGCATGAAGCTCGGCTGTCCCGCCATTTCGGTTCGGGAGGGCAAGGTCGTAATCGATAAAAATCAGTGCAACGGCTGCGGACTTTGCGTGAATGTATGTCCCTTCGGAGCAATTGCAAAGGAGGAGAACTGAATTATGACAAAGAATATTATGATCGTCGGTGTCGGCGGACAGGGAACATTGCTTGCCAGCCGCATTTTGGGCAACGCCGTCATCGCGCTCGGAAAAGACGTAAAGGTCTCCGAGGTTCACGGTATGAGCCAGCGCGGCGGAAGCGTTGTGACTTATGTAAAATTCGGCAATAAGGTTTATTCGCCCATCATCGACAAAGGCGAAGCCGACATCGTGCTTGCTTTCGAATTGCTCGAAGCCTATCGTGCGCTTCCCTTTGTAAAAGAGGGCGGAAAAATGATCTTGAACTCGCAGAAGATCAATCCCATGCCCGTGATCACGGGCGCGGCGCAGTATCCGGCGGATATTGAAAAGAAGATCGCCGAGAAGGTCGATCTCACCGCCGTCCCGGCGCTGGAGCTTGCCGAAAAAGCGGGAAATGCCCGTGCGGTCAACGTCGTTTTGATCGGCGTTATGGCAAAGAATACCGATATTCCGTACGAACATTGGGTCGAAACGATCAAAAAAACCGTACCCGCCAAATTTTTGGATGTAAACCTCGCCGCCTTCGACCTCGGCTTTTTCTTGCCGTGAAATGCGAATTCCGCCGCTGCGCGGAGCAGTTGCCGCGAAATACGAATTTCGGTGGTCGGAATTCGATTTCACACCTACGGTGGGTATTGCCGTGAAGCTTGCATTCCGATGGTCGGAATGCAACTTCGCCCTACCTATGTTGTGTCGATAAAAATTTGACTTGCTCATGTTATGTTGACATAGAATTTTGATGCGCACCAAGGAACAAAGCTTGGGTCAAGCCTTCTCGAAGGCTTGCGGGGCGTCGGGGCAGAGCCCCGACTTGCGTCCGCAGAGCGCAGGAGGAGTGAATTTTCATACCGCGAAGCGGCATGAAAAGAGAGGGACCCTCGCGGCGATTACAATCGCTTTGGGGTCCCTCTGAAAGAAATTTCTCTTCGGAGAAATTTCTTTGAAAAGTCCGAGAGGACTTTTTGTCACCGTTAGGTGACATGCCCGCGAGAGCGGACATCTGCGGAAGCATAACTCCGTGTTATGTCGGCAGAATTTAAATGCGCGCCGAAGGCGCGGGCGAATGCGCAATAACAAGTTGGTTGACATAACCACGAACGCACTTTCACCGCACCACACAAATTTCACCTCACCGAGAATTTTTACTGCGGCTCGCCCGCTTCACGGGCGCACGGCAACATTTCATCGCAGATGAAATTTGCTACACTTCACGGAGCGATGTGTTACATCCGTCACGGCTTCGCCGTGCCACCTTCCCCACTTGATCGAAGATCACAGTGGAACTTGAACCGAAGGTCACAGTGTATCGAGGGGAAGGCTTGGTGTCAGCTTATTCTCAAAATACAGACACTTAACTGCCCGTGTCGATTCGGCAAAAAATTGCCCCAATCACGTTATGTTGACATAAAATTTCGATCCGTACCAAGGAACAAAGCTTGGGTCAAGCCTTCTCGAAGGCTTGCGGGTGTCGGGGCAGCGCCCCGGGCAGCGCCCCGAGCAGCGCCCCGACGTGCCTGTGTGCCGATCTTCTCCTTACCGAACCCGATTATTTCCCGCGCAAACCATAAAATTTTAACCCTTTACGGAGGTCGTTCGTATGATCTACAATCCCAAAATCGAAACCATGCCCCGCGAGGAATTGAAAAAATTGCAAAGCGAACGGCTGGTAAAACAAGTTGCGCGTATGTATGAGCGCGTAAAATGCTTTCATGATCGCATGGACGAGCAGGGAATCAAGCCGTCCGATATCAAAAGCATCGACGATCTTTCGCGTCTTCCTTTTTCCTATAAAAAGGACTTGCGCGACTATTATCCCTACGGACTTTTTGCCGAACCCATGGACAATATCGTGCGGGTTCACGCCTCGTCGGGTACGACGGGCAAACAGATCGTCGTCGGATATACCGAAAAGGATCTGGACGATTGGGCGGGTACGGTCGCGCGCAGTCTTTCGGCGGCGGGAGCGGATAAACATTCGTTTATCCAAAACGCCTTCGGCTACGGCTTTTTCACGGGCGGCTTCGGAATTCATGACGGCGCGCGCAAGCTCGGCTCGACCGTGATCCCGATCTCGGCGGGCAACACGCAGCGCCAGATCAATACCATGGTCGACTTCGGCTCGACCATCCTCACCTGTACGCCGTCGTATGCCATGTATCTCGCCGAAGCGGTCGCCGAGGCGGGCGTCCGCGACAAACTGCATCTGAAAGCGGGCATCTTCGGCGCCGAACCGTGGACCGAGGATATGCGCCATGCCATTGAAGAAGGACTGGGGATCAAAGCCTATGATATTTACGGGCTTTCCGAAATTCAGGGTCCCGGCGTTTCGTATGAATGCGAATATCAATGCGGTATGCACATCTGCGAGGACTTGTTTGTCGCCGAGATCATCGACCCCGACACGGGCGAGGTGCTTCCCGAGGGGGCAACGGGCGAGCTTGTCTTTACGACGCTTGCCAAAGAGGGCTTCCCCGTTATCCGTTACCGCACCCGTGATATCTGCTCGCTGATCTATGAGCCGTGCCGCTGCGGCAGAACGCATATCCGTATGCGCAAGCCGCAGGGACGAAGCGACGATATGCTTATCATCCGCGGCGTCAATGTCTTCCCGTCGCAGATCGAAGAGGTGCTCTTAAAGGTCGGCGGCAAGGTCACGCCGAATTATCAGATCGTCATCGATCGCGTCAACAATACCGATACGCTGGATATCAACGTCGAAATGAGCGAACAGTTCCTGCACGATGAAGTGAAATCCATCGAGCGCATGGAAAAAGCCATCGTCGATCAGCTGCGCAGCGTTCTCGGAATCGGCGCAAAGGTACACCTTGTCAACCCGAAATCCATTGAGAGAAGCGAAGGCAAGGCAAAACGCGTCATCGATAACCGCAAACTGCATTGAGCTTTCGTGAGCATAAACATAAACATAAAGATAAGCGCCGACCCGCATGGGTCGGCGCTCTTTTTTATCGACCGCACCTACGGCGAGTATTTCGCGGTAACACTCACCGGGTAACACTCACCGTAGGTGTGCCGACACAACATGGATAATGTGAAAATGAATTCCGACCATCGGAATTCATTTTCACGGCAACTGCGGCGCCGCCGGGCGCTAAAGGGCGGTTTGAGTGTCGTTGGGATCGCCGTTGCGGGCAAGCTCGTATTCTTTCGACCAGTCAAGATCGCGGTACGCTTCTCCGCGCGGGTCGTTCTTTATAAAATCCATCAAAAGATCGAGCATTTCCACGGTCCACGTGTTGCGGTCGATCTGTGCCGTGGTGAACTTATTTTGCGCGATCATTTCAAAACCGAAATCGTCCTTGACGTGCGTTTTTGCCGCGCCGTCGACCACCTCGGCGACAAGATGACTCGGAATGAACAGCACGCCGCCGCCCGCACCGAACACAACGTCGCCCGGCAGGCAGACCGCGCCGCCGAACGACACGACGGAATTAAAGCCCGTCATGACAAAATCGCGAATCGGAGTCGGATCGATGCCGCGGTAATAAACCTGCACCTCGTCGATCTGCTTCATCTGCTCGACATCGCGGATCCCGCCCCAAATGACCGCACCGCCGTTCTTGGTTTTGGTTTTGATCGCCGTCGTCAAATTTCCGCCGAGGAACGTGCCCTTGTAGATCTTGTCGAACATATCGACCACCACAACGTCGTTTTCGACCAGAGAGTCGATCACCCACTGGTTGTAGTTTCCGTGCCGTCCCTCTTTTTCACCGACGGCAAACATCGTCTCATGCAGGTCGGGACGGGTCGGACAAAAAGCGCAGGTAACGGCGCGTCCGATCAGCTTTCTGCCGTCGTCGTGCAGAACATGAAGCGGATTCACCCCGCCGCCGACGAACTGGTTTTCATATCCCTTGACGAAAATCGGCTTCCAAACCTCCTCCAGCGTCATGCCGCGCAGCGCTTTCAGATACTTGTCTTCAACATACGGACGTCCGTCGGGCAGACGCTTTCCCTTCCATTGGGGGGTGAGGGCGATAATGTCTTCTTTCGAATTAAATCGCATGATGTCTCTCCTCTTTCGTATATGTTTTTCGAAAAATGGTTTATCCGCGAAGCTTCTTTAAAAATCCGTCCATCCGCTCGAGCGCCTGCTCCAGATGCTGTACCGAATAGGCATACGATACGCGGGCAAAGCCCTCGCCGCATTCGCCGAACGCCGTGCCGGGAACGATGGCGACGCCCGCCTCATGCAAAAGGCGTTCGCAGAAGGTCTCGGAATCCATGCCGTCCACGGCGATGTGCGGGAATTCGTAAAACGCGCCCTCCGGCTCGAAGCACGAAAGTCCCAGCGAACGAAAACCGTCGAGCAGCATAACACGGCGGCGGTTGTATTCCGCCTTCATATATTCAATGTCCTCGTCGCCGCGCTCCATCGCTTCGATGCCGGCAAACTGGCTTGCCGTCGGCGCACACATGATGCCGTACTGATGAATTTTGTACATTTGATTTACGATTTCCTTCGGCGCGCAAAGATATCCGAGCCGCCAGCCCGTCATCGCGTAGGCTTTGGAAAAGCCGCTGACAAGGATCGTCCGCTCGCGCATTCCGTCGATCGACGCGATGGAAACATGCTTTCTTCCGTAGGTAAGCTCGGCATAGATCTCGTCCGACAAAACGGCAACATTCGTGTCTCTCAATACGGCGGCAATCCCCTCCAGATCTTCTTTGGTCAGAATGGCGCCCGTCGGGTTGTTCGGGAACGGCAAAACCAAAAGCTTGGTCTTGTCGGTAATAGCTGCCTTTAATTCGGCGGGGGTGAGCTTGAAATTATTCTCCGCCTTGGTGTTGATAATAACGGGTTTTCCGCCGCAAAGCTCGACGATCGGCTCATAACAGACAAACGCGGGCTGAGGCAAAATGACCTCATCTCCGGGGTCGATGAGAGCGCGGAAGGAAACGTCGATTGCCTCGCTTCCGCCGACCGTGACGATGATTTCGTTTTCGGGATGATAAGAAAGGTCAAAGCGGCGCGCAAGATAATTTGAGATTGCCTCGCGCAAAGCGGGAAGACCGCTGTTTGCGGTATAATAGGTCTTATTGTTTTCGATACTGCGGATCGCCTGTTCGCTGATATGCCACGGGGTCGGGAAATCGGGCTGTCCGACGGTCAGCGAAATAACATCGTCCAGTCCCGAGAGCATATCGAAAAATTTGCGGATTCCCGAAGGCTTTATTTTGACGATCTTTCGGGAAAGCATATTGTCGTAATTTACCATGATCAGCAGCACTCTCCCCGTTCATCCTTGGGCTGTGCTTTGTAAATAACGCCCTTGTCCTTGTAACGGCGAAGGACAAAATGCGTTGCCGTCGACGTTACCGAGTCGAGCAGCGACAGCTTTTCGGCGACGAAAAGCGCCACCTCGCGCATGGTTCTTCCCTCGAGCATAACGGCAAGATCAAAGCCGCCCGACATAAGATAAACGCTCTTGACTTCGGGATACCGGCATATTTTGGCGGCAATTTCGTCAAATCCGCGGTCTCTTTGCGGAATGACCTTGATCTCGATGAGCGCGTCAACATATTCGCGGTCGGTCTTGTCCCAGTCGATCAGCGCGGTATATCCGACGATCGTACCGTTTTGTTCCAATGCGGCAAGTTCTTTTTTTATATCGCCCTCTTCTTTCTGAAGCATGGAGGAAAGCTCTTTGGGCGTGAGACGCCCGTCTTTTTCAAGCAGTTCGAGAATATTCATATTGGGTTCCTTTCCCGCCGCAAAGCCGTGCGGCGCGGTGTATTTTCGGCGTCCGTTATTCGGCGGCGCGGCGCTTTCTGCGCTCGGCGTCGCGCTTGCAGGCGCGTTCGTATTCTTCTTTTTCTTCATCGTTTGTCAAAATGAGCTCGGGCACGGGAATGGGCTTCCCGTCGTCCGAAAGCGCAACGAAAACGGAATAGGCGCGGTTGATAAGGCGCTGCGTGCCGTCGTCGTTTTCGACAAAGCACAAAACCTTGACCTCAAGAGAGGTCTTTCCCGCTCGCGTTACCACCCCCGTTGCGGTGAACAGCTCGCCCAAAAAGGCGGGCGCGATAAAATCGACCGAATCGATCGCCACCGTTGCCACCTTGGTGCGGCAAAAGCGCTTGGCACAAGCCGTCGCGACTTCGTCGATGCAATTCAGAAGAAAGCTCCCGAGAAGCCGCCCGTTGCCGTTGATGGTATAATACGGCAGGATCTGTGTGATCTCACTGCGGGTCTCGGCGGGAGTTTTTGCCGACATACGAAAACCTCCTTGATTTTAGGTAGATAAATCTATTATACCCTTATTTTCTCCATTTGTAAAGAGCAAAAAAAATACCCCTGCGGCGAGCGCCTGCGGCGAGCGTTTGCCGCCCCTGCGGGGAGCGGTTGCCGTGAAATTGAATTCTGATGGTCAGAATTCAATTTCACACTACCCGTGTTATGTTGACATAAGATTTTGATGCGCAATGAAGCCTTCCCCTCGAGGGGAAGGTGTCACATCACAAGTGATGTGAGAGAAATTTTGCCTGCGGCAAAATATTCCCGTGCGCCCCATGCGAAGCATGGGCGGATGCGCAGTAACAGGTTTTGCTGGCATAACATTAAGCGCACTTTTCGCCGCACCATGTAAAAATTCACCTCATCGAAATTTGTTGTTGCGGCTCCGCCTACTTAGTAGGCGGCACGGCAACATTTCATCGCAGATGAAATTTGCCACACTGCGCGTAGCGATGTGTTACTTCGCGAAGCGATGTGTTACTTCCACCGCTGACGCGGACCCCTTCCCCTCGCAACACTTGACCTTCGGTTCAAGTTGCACTGTGATCTTCGATCAAGTGCGGAAGGCTCTGTTACGCATCTAACCCCCATGTCAACACAACAAAACTCTTTCCGACAGAGCAAAGCGAAAGGTACTCCCCCAAAAAACACCCTAAAAAAGCAAGAAAGGATCGACTCATGCTGAAAATCTTCCACACCGCCGACGTGCATTTGGACGCGCCGTTTTCTTTATCCGATCCCGCCGAGGCGGAGAAACGCCGCACGTGGCTTCGCAGCGCTTTTTGTTCGATGATCCATGCCGCCAAGCGCATAGAAGCCGATGTATTTTTGATCTCCGGCGATCTTTTCGAATCAGGCTTTGTCACCAAGGATACCGCGGCGCAGGTCTTGCGTGAGATCGAATCGTTTTCGTCCTGCCGCTTTTTCATCACACCCGGCAATCACGACCCGTATGATGAAGCCTCACCGTACAAATTGCTCTCGTTTCCGCAAAATGTTTCGATCTTTACCGAAGAAAAACCGACCTATTTTGATATCCCCGAGAAAAACGCGCGCATTTACGGACACGCCTATCTTTCAAAAGAAATCCCCGACGGGCTGTTTTCGGGCTTTCATGTCGAGGATGAGAACAAGATCAATATTCTCATGGCGCACGGCTTTGTCGACATGCCGCAAAGCACGTGCAATGTTCTGATGAAAAGCGATATTGAAAAAAGCGGGCTGGATTATATCGCGCTCGGACACGTTCACACCCACGGCGGTTTTGAACAGGCGGGCAAAACAGTCTATGCCTACAGCGGCTGTCCCGTCGGGCGAAGCTTTGACGAATGCGGTTATAAAGGCGCGGTCGTCGGAAGTATTGTCAAAGAAGGCACGACCGCCGACTGTCGGCTTTCGATGATCAAGACCTGTGACAAACGCTTCGAACAGCTTCGAATCGATCTTTCGGGCGCAAAAAGCACCGGTGAAGCCCTTTCGCGCATCGAAGAAAAAGCGGCGGGATACGGTGAGGATACGGCGCTGCGCGTCACAACGGAGGGGATCATTTCACCCGACGTGAGCCTGACCGAGGACGAGCTTCGCCGCACGCTTCGGTTGCCTTTTTATCTTGAATGGAACGACAGCACCGTCCCGCTGCTCGACATCGAACGGCTGAAAAACGACCCGACGGTGCTCGGCGCGTTTTATCGGCAATTGGAAGAAAAACTCCTGTCCGACGACCCCGCCGTGCGCAAAACCGCCTCTCTTGCCCTCCGTTACGGTCTTTCCGCCCTCTCCCGCGCCTAACTAACCCCTGCGGGGGGCGTTGCCGCGAAATAGAATTCCGATGGGTTGTGCTCGACGTTAGCTCACCATAACACGGATAATGTGAAAAGGGATTCCGACCGGCGGAATCCCTTTTCACG
>ENA-OUQF01000751-OUQF01000751.1-human-gut-metagenome-genome-assembly--contig:-NODE-751-length-22688-cov-6.002960_pt1 | contig 22688 bp, 12 predicted proteins | sample MGYA00237947_ERZ548826 | MGnify/ENA primary metagenome ERZ548826 (study PRJEB26490, sample SAMN05194701) | human gut metagenome | biome: terrestrial biome; feature: human-associated habitat; material... | reverse complement strand
GCGCACAGCACGGCACATTCGATTTCACGCGCGTCGATGCCCTGCTCGACAAGCACCTTCCAATCATGCTTGCCGGCCTCGGCCACAGCGGCTTCCAACGCGGCGATCTGCGCCTGCTCATCATCGGCCTGCTCGACCTTGGTCACACCGAAGCTGGAACCCGCGCGGGAAGGCTTGACGAACAGCGGGTAGGCGAGCTTGGCTTTCTTCACCTCGTCATACACCGATTCTCCGGTGGCGTGACGAGCGTCGACCATAATGCCAGGAGCGGTGGGGATGCCTGCGGCGTTCAGCACGATCTTGGTGTAGTGCTTGTCCATGCATGCGGCGGAGGCGAACACGCCGCAACCGACGTACGGCACGCCCATCATTTCCAGCAGCCCCTGCACGGTGCCGTCCTCGCCGTACACGCCGTGCAGTACGGGGAATACGGCATCGATATGACCCAGGGAGATCACATGATCCGGCTGGCCGGGATCGTCTGCGAAGAAGCCGTCCTGACCGCGGGAAACGTCCAAGGTGACCGCACGCGAATCCGCGGTGGCGACGACTTCCGGCAGCGTGCCGTCGTTGAGACTCCAGCTGCGCGGATCCTCACCGCCGACGATCCATTGCCCGGTTTTGGTGATGCCCACGGGAACCACGTCGAAGCGTTCGGTATCGATCGCGTTCAGCACACCGGCCGTGGAGATGCAGGAGATGGAATGCTCGTCCGCACGACCGCCGTACAGCACCATGATGCGTTTCTTAGCCATAATTCTCTCGTTCCTTTCACTCGGCGGTGATAGTACCGTCGAAGAGTTGCGCCAGCATGTCGGCGCAGGAGATGCCTTCTTCAAGTACACGGTTCATGGCGCAGGCCAGCGGCGTGGGGACGCCGTACTGCTTGCCCAACGCGACTACGGCCGCCGTGGTCGGCACGCCTTCGGCGACGCCATTGCTCACCTTGGCTGCCTCGTCACGACTCAAACCCTTGCCAAGGTTGGCGCCGAACGTGTAGTTGCGGCTCAGCGGAGAGCCACAGGTAGCGATGAGATCGCCCACACCGGCCAGTCCGGCGAAGGTCTTCGGATCGGCGCCGGCTGCCTCGCCCAGCGCGGTGAGTTCCGCCAAGCCTCTGGTCTCGATCATGGCCGCGGTGTTTTCACCATAGCCTGCGCCGCGAGCCATGCCCACGGCGAGCGCGACCACGTTCTTCAGGCTGCCGCACATTTCCAGGCCGATCACATCGGTGGTGATGAACGCCTTGAAATAGTCGGTGGTGCAGGCGCGGGCGACCTTCTCCGCATTGTCGAGGTTCGCACAGCCGACCACGGTCGCCGCCGGCTGGCGCGTGGCAATCTCCTTCGACAGGTTCGGTCCGGACACTGCGGCGAAATGCTCGGCATCCAGGCTGAGGGACTCGCACACGACCTCGTCCATGCGCTTGTTGGTGTTACGTTCGATGCCTTTCATCAGGCTCACCACGATAGCGTCCTGCGGAATCAGACCTTTGAATTCGGCGAGGGCCACGCGGGCGAACTGGGCGGCGATGGCCACCACGATGATGTCGGCGTTCTTGACGGCTTCCGCACGGTCGCCGGTGGCGGTCATATTATGAGGCAGCTCCTCCACCACGGGAAGACGCACGCCGTTATGGTGATGATCGCGGATGCCTTCCACGATCTCCGGCTCGATGGCCCACATGGTCACATCGTTGCCGGCATCGGCAAGCACCTGCCCGAAGGCGGTACCCCATGCTCCAGCACCCAGCACGGTAACATTCGTCATTTGTCTACTTCCTTATCTTGCGCGTGGATGGTTCGATACGTCATTCCGCAACCCATGCGATGCCGGCGTCCAGCTGTAACGGTTCGACGCCATGCATGGCCACGGAATCAAGTTCAGTCGGCAACCCGCTTCATCGTGCGGAAATCCCAATACCCGTCCGGTGCTTTCTCGCCACGGATCTCCTCCATGATCTGAGTCATGCGCACGCGGATGCGGCGGGTGAGCTCGTCGGCGTCCTCGGCGTCCGGCCATTCGCCCCACGAATCCTGATGTTCCAGCAGATCCGCGTAATCAAGACGGGTATCGTAGCACATCACCACGTTCTTACGCGGCCATGGCCACAGATGGTTGATGCTCGCGGCACCCCACGTCACGGCGCAGAACAGCGGAATCTGCTTGCCGGAACGGCGCGACGCCTCCAAGGCGATCATGCCCACGCCGTTCTTCATGCTCATCGGCCACTTTTGCGGGTCGCGGGTCACTGTGCCTTCGGGCCATACGGTGAGAGGACGCCCGGAGGTGAGGATATCAACGGAGGTCTCCTCGATCGCCCGTGCCTGACCACTGCGGCGACGGACGGGCTGCATGCCCACGGCCTGGAACCATTTGCCGATCAACGGCCATGTCGCCATCTCGGCTTTGGCCATGTACCTCGGGCGACGGCCCTGATGGAACAGCGAGACCATCGGCACGAACACGTCGTACATGGTCACATGGGTGGCCGCGGTGATGAACGGGCCGGTTTCGGGGATGTTCTCCAATCCCCATGCGCGCACCTTGCTGTGATTGTGCAGCACCACGTCGCATCCGGTGAGCAGACGCCTAGTCGCCTTGGGATTCTGCGCGGCAATCTCCGCTTCATTGACGGTGCGCGGCTCGTTGGGCAGATCATGCAGGGGTTCCACGAGATGATGATGCTGCGCGAGCTTCGCTACCTGCTCATCGCTCAACGGTTTGACCGCCGAACGCGGCGAGGGTTTTCCTTTGGATGCCATGCCTTCTATTGTGCCCCACACGGTGCCCTAGCGGGCGACCGATTCGATTCGTTGGTTCCTTCGCGGATTCAGGAACCCGTATACCCACGAGTTCACTATGGTTACGCATTGATCCGCATCAATGATGAGGGCCCGTACCGCACGGCACGGGCCCGGAGAATATCAGTCGAAATCCGCTCCAAGCGCTTCGAGCTTGCCACGGAAGTCCGCGTAGCCGCGATCGATCAGGCTGATGCCATGCACGTCGGACGGACCATTGGCGGCCAGTGCGGCGATCAGGTGGCTGAAGCCGCCACGCAGATCCGGCACGTCGATATCGCGCCCGGTGAGCGGGGTCGGCCCGAAGATCACCGCGGAATGCTTGTAGTTGCGCTGCTGGAAACGGCACGGCAGCGATCCGAGGCATTCACGGTACAGCTGCACGGTCGCGCCCATCTGCACCAGCGGCTTGGTGAAGCCAAAACGGTTCTCGTACACGGTCTCGTGCACGATCGACAGGCCCTTGGCCTGGGTCAGCGCCACCACAAGCGGCTGCTGCCAGTCGGTCATGAAACCGGGATGCACGTCGGTTTCGATGGCGACGGGATGCAGATCGCCGCCCGGATGCCAGAAGCGAATGCCGGAATCGGTGATGTCGAATTCGCCGCCGACCTTACGGAACACGTTGAGGAAGGTCATCATCTCCGGCTGAGTGGCGCCCTTGACGAAAATATCGCCGTGAGTGGCGAGCGCGGCGGAAGCCCAGCTGGCGGCCTCGATGCGGTCGGTCAGGGAGGTGTGCGTGTAGCCCTTGAGCTCCTTGACGCCTTCGATGCGGAAGGTGCGGTCGACATCGACGGAGATGACCGCGCCCATCTTCTGCAGCACGGCGACCAGATCCATGATCTCGGGTTCGGTGGCAGCGCCGGACAGCTCGGTCTTGCCCTCGGCCAGGACGGCCGCGAGCAAAGTCTGCTCGGTGGCACCCACGGACGGGTACGGCAGATGGATCTTCGCGCCGTGCAGACCGTGCGGCGCGGTGATGTGGATGCCGTCGCGATGCTCCTTGTTCACGTCGGCGCCGAGCTTGCGCAGCGTCTCCAGATGGAAATCGATCGGGCGCCCGCCGATGTTGCAACCACCAAGCGCGGGGATGAACGCCTCGCCCAAACGGTGCAGCAGCGGGCCGGAGAACAGGATCGGGATACGCGACGAACCGGACAGCGTATCCACGTCGGCCACATCGGCCAGATTGACGTTGGTGGCGTCGATGGTCACGGTGCCGTTGTTGCCGTCGAACGCGACATCCACACCATGCAGACGCAGCAGGTCGGAAACCACGTACACATCACGGATCTCCGGCACATTCTTCAGCACGCTGACACCAGGCGCAAGCAGCGCGGCGACCATCGCCTTGCTGACGAAATTCTTCGCGCCACGCACCTTAATCGTGCCATTCAGCGGACGACCGCCTTCGACGTGCAGCACGTCATTGTTATTCTCAGCCACGAATCAACCTCTCTCGCGTTTGCAGTGACTCCACAATACTGTTGTCCAGTTTGCCATATCTCATGTGAGTACGTCGTGAAATACGCTGAACTCATCTGCTCTGAGCGCAACACCACAGCTTACATCGCAGGCAGGAGTTCACAACACCAACCTATACAAGGCTTCAGCGCCGCATCACGCTTTCAGACCGTGCCCAGCAGACCGCCGAACAGCACAATCAGCAGCGCGCACACCTCGAAAACGAAAAACAGAATGAACGTGGCCCAGCTACGTGTCAGCACGTTCAACGGCGAATCCTTCTTGATCATCACCAGCAGACCGACCCACACCACGGCGAACACGGCCACAGCGAAACCGGCGGAGATGATGCCAAGATTCGCGGCATTCGCAACAGCGGAGGATTTGCCATACACCACGTATGTGGAATACCAGAAGTCAAAGCGCAGCAATGCCAGGCCGGCTATCAGCTGCTCGGCGGCGAGCGCCACGGCGAACAGGATGCGCCACAGCCAGTGTGTGGAATCGACCACCGCCAGGCCAAGGCAGGTGAGCGCGGCCAGCGTGACCGTCCAAGAGACAAAGGCCATGCCCTGCGGGGTGAGGATATTGAGATGGCTCACCACCCAATCGGTGTGGTTTACCGCGAGCGCGCGCCCCAGCCCATATGGTGCGACCACCGCGGCAAGCACGCCGATAATATACACAATCCAGCGTGTGGGGTGCGCTTTGCTGCGTTCGATGTCCGCAAGGGAAAGCTCGGTTTCGGGAATGGTGGAATCGGGATGCTTCGACACCTCCACGGTCTCGACCTTGCCGCCGATGATTTCCGTCGCCTCGTTGCCCGAACGGGTCGCCTCGACGTGTGCGCTGCCGTCATGCGTGGTTTCAGCGTGTGTGGTTTCAGCCATGCCGCCCCCGAAAAATCTTGTATTCTGCGTTTACCACCAGCATAGTAACGGCTCCCACCGGAAAGTGCGCGGTCGGCGGGCTGTGCCGGCTCAGGCGGATGATCGCCGCATACAACAAAACCCACCGCAGTCGGTGGGTTCGAATGGAGCGGATGACGGGAATCGAACCCGCGTAATCAGTTTGGAAGACTGAGGCTCTACCATTGAGCTACATCCGCGTTGCCTTGTGGCTGCCGATAACGACAGTGAAAGACGTGTGCCATTATACACAAGGTTTGGGCAATACGCCCACATCGGCGGTGCGAATGGTGTGTACGATACCGTCCGCAGTGCGTAGATCCAGCGAAGCATCGGCGTTCAGAGCCACTGCCTCACCTTCCATTTCACTGCCGTCAACATAATGCGCTACGGCGTGGCGCCCAAGCGTGTAGCAGATTTTCTCCACTTCATCACGCAGATCATGCGCCTGCCTGTGGGGGTCCGCCGCAAAACCACGCAACCGCGCACGCAACGATTCGACGATGCCGGCCGCGATAATGTCGCGCAACGATTCGGCGTCCGGCAGCGGCGCATAATGCAGCTGCAACGATGTGGACTGGGCTGTGGGAAGATACTCGGCATCAATGGCGAGGTTCAGCCCAATACCGAAGATGATGGCGATACGATCAGCGCCCTTGTTGTCGTCGTTATATCCTTCCGTCATGGAACCCATTGGCAATGAGGCCATCTGCGAAAGAATGCCGCCGAGTTTATGCCCGCCTAGGAACACGTCGTTGGGCCATTTCAGCATGAAACCCGCGCCATCGGCATCGTCGTTCACGGTTGCGATCGACTGTGCGCCGCATTCCCGCATCGCGCCACGCAACCCGTCGACGGCGGCAAGACCGGCGATCATTTGCAGCCAGCCGTTCACGGAAGCATCCAAGGCCAGCCAGCGCGGCACCGCCGTCACAAAGGTGACGGCGAAGGATTCGCCCGGTCTGCTCACCCATGCATGGTCGAGCCTGCCACGCCCCGCGCTTTGCGCATCGGCGGCAATCGCCACCACCGAATCACCGTTCAACTGCAGGGTTCCGTCCTGTAGCAATCTGTCTGCCTCGATATTGGTCGAATCGATGCTGCGGTATACGATGACCCGACTGGTCACGCGCTCGGTGCGCGGCATGCGCGAGTCGACGTTATACGCGCCGTGGCTTGAACCCACGGCAGGTTCCGATGCTGTCGATAATACGTTCATACGTTCCCCCACTGTAGTTTCACGTGTTCCTTATATTCCCTATATTTCCTATATTCCGTCGGTTTCCGGCCGATCTTCCATCTGCAGTACGACCACGGCGGATGCGACGGAACCGTCATGCGACAGAGACACGTGGAATACCGGCATGCGGTTTTGCCCTGATCCCGGCTCGTTCACGCCCAACGAATCCGTCAACGCCGTGGATGCTTTCGCAGACAGAACGACCCGTGGGCATCCTCGCGAATCGTCGAGAATCTCCACTTCACGCCACGGGAAATCATCAAGCGTGTACGGGTATTCGCCGGCCCGAGCGTTCCCCTCCCCCGCGTTCGTGTGCCGTGGCAACTGCGCAATCGCCTCGCACCAGGCTTTCAGCACCGCCTCCTTGCCGGCCCACCGTGCGGCCAAATGGAGGGATTCGTCATCATGCTTCATCCGCGCGCGCAAAGCCGCCTGACGTAGTTCACGCGTGGAGAACAAAGCACGCAACCGTGCCCCCGGCTCGTTCAATTGTTGCGAAAACCCACTGATATCGACCACATCATGGCCAAGACCCATCAGTGACATGATTTCGTCGCTCTCCTTGAATATGTACTTCCCACACCCGCCTGCACGGCCCTGCCGAGCTTTTACGCTGCAGATCATCGGGCGTCTATGAAACAAACATACGCTGTGGGCGCCCGACTCGTTGGATTCCATGGAATCCTCGGAGTCGGGCGCCCACAGCGCATTATGCGTCACCGAGCCGTTTTAGTCGGCGACGGCGGTGCTCAGGCCTCGAAATAGCCGGAAGCGCCAAGTCGCGCATCCGGGTCGAGCAGCATGGCCTTCTCGACCTCGTGCGAGTCGTAACCGCGCTTGTCCTCGTGGAAGCGGCGGTTGTCGATCGGCTCGTAGAGCGCGGCACGACCCATCATGCCTTCCTCAAGGCGACGCTGACCGGCTGCCAAGCGCGCGTTGGCGCGTTCGCGCCATTCGTTCAGCGCTTCCTCACCAGCGGTGTTGGCCACGGAGGCTTCAAAGGCGCCCGGATTCACGATCGCAGCGAAGCCGGAGACGTGGCCGAAGCCGAGCGACGTGGCCAGGCCCGCCTTGATGGAGCCGACGTGCAGCGGCTTCCTGAGCCAGACCATGTGGTCGTCGCGCTTGAGCTTCGGGTCGACACAGTCGAGGGCAGCGTTCGCCGGAATCACGCCGGACTTGAACAGCTGGGTCAGGCCGTTGACCTGGAAGATGCAGGCACCGCCCTTGGCGTGGCCGGTGAGCGACTTCTGGGAGATCACGAACAGCGGGTTGCCGTCGGTGCGGCCGATGGCGTGGGCCAGCGTGTTGTGCAGTTCGGATTCGTTCGGATCGTTGGCGTTGGTGGACGTATCGTGCTTGGAAACCACGGCGATGTCGTCCGGCGTGACACCGAGCTTGGCAAGATCATGCACCAGCTTGGAGTCCTTGCCGCCCATGCCTGCGGCGAGCGCACCCAGTCCCGGAGCCGGGATGGAGGTGTGCGCGCCGTCGGCGTAGGAGTGGACGAATCCGACCACGCCGGCGACCGGCAGGCCGAGCTTCAGCGCGATGTCGCCACGCGTCAGCAGGATGGTGCCACCACCCTGGGATTCCACGAAGCCGCCGCGGCGACGATCGTTGGCACGGGAGAAGAAGCGCGCGTCGATGCCCTTGGCATACATCTCCTCGGAATTGGCGGTGGCGTTCATGTTGCCGAAGCCGATCACGGATTCGACGCCGATGTCGTCGATCGCGCCGGTGACCACGAAGTCGGCCTTGCCAAGGGCGATCTTGTCGGCGCCTTCCTCCAGGGAGACGGCTGCGGTGGCGCAGGCGGAAACCGGCTGGATCATGTTGCCGTAGCCGCCGATGTAGGACTGCATCACGTGTGCCGCGACGACGTTCGGCAGGGCTTCCTGCAGGATGTCGGTCGGAATCTCATGGTTGAGGAAGCGGTCGAGGTACAGCTTCCTCATGGAGGCCATGCCGCCGAAGCCGGTGCCCTGAGTGGAGGCGACCATAGACGGGTGCACGGCCTGCAGGATCTCCACCGGGGTGAAGCCTGCGGACAGGTAGGCGTCAACTGTGGTGACGATGTTCCACAGGGCGATCTTGTCCACATCGCCGACCATGGAGGCCGGAATGCCCCACTTGACCGGATCGAAGCCCTTCGGGAACTGGCCGCCGACGGTACGGGTCATGGCGGCACGGCGCGGCACGCGGATCATGGAGCCGGCGTGACGGGTCACGTTCCATTCGCCGGATTCAGCGTCGGCTGCGAAGCTCGTATGCGCTTCGTCAAGCTTGACGTACTCTTCAGCGATCTCACGAGTCGGCACGGAGAAGGTCACATCGTGGTCGAGGAAGACTTCCGCTTCCTCCTCGTCGGTGCCGTCCTTGTAGTCGTTGCCCATGCCCTCGTCGAACGGACGTACGCCGGAACGTGCCACGACCTCGTCGTGGTAGCGTTCGGCGATGTCCTCTTCGGGCACCAGGTTGCCGTCGGTGTCGTACCAGCCCGGCTTCGGGCTGTCGTTCCATGTGAGCAGACCCATGTTCCAGGCCAGTTCGAGCACGGCGCCGGCGGACAGGTCGACCTCGCCGTCGGAATGGATGCCGAGCTCGGCTTCGAAGCGGGTACGACCGGAACCCCACGGGCCAAGTTCGCCGACGGAGACGATGACGATTTCGTCCTCCGGCCGTGCGGTGACGTTCTTCCAATCGGCCAGATCGACCGGGGCCTGTTGCGGAACGTGCGGCGTCGGCAATGCCTTGATGGTCGCGCCGGAGCGCTTGGCCTCGTCGGCAACGGTCGTTTCGTCGGCCGCCGCAGCGGCATCGGCCATGGCTTCGGCACGCAGCGCCTTGATATCGATCGGCTCGGAGCCCAAGCCGCCGGTCAGATCCACGTCAAGCGGAGCGGACACTGCGGCTTCACGGGATTCGCGGGTGGCCAGATCGAGCAGCTTCACTGCGATTTCAGCGGTGGAATAGGTCTTCAGACCGTGACGTTCCACGACCTCGACCAGCGGATCATTGCCGCCCATCAGGCCGGTGCCACGCACCCAGCCGATCTTCGGATGAGCGAAGGTCACACGGCTGGACCACACCTTTTCGGCGCGAGCGCGGTTCACGATCGCGTCGAAGGAGCTCTTCACCTCGCCGTAGGCACCGTCGCCGCCGAAGATGCCACGATTCGGGGAACCCGGCAGGATCACGTGCAGCTTGTGCTGGACATCCGTGTCGGCGCCGATCTTCGCCAGACCGGTGATGGCACGTTCGACGCCCCACAGCATGAGTCGTGCCTGGGATTCGAACAGTTCGCCGGAATCGGCCAACGTGCCGTGCACCGGCGGGGCCGCGAACGGGAAGAACAGGCTCGGCTCATACGCCGGCTTGAGGATCGTGGTGGTCGCGCCGGAGGTCTTCTTCTGCACGTTGCCGACCCAGTCCACCAAAGCGTCCACATCACGGTAGCTGGAGAGGTTCGCCGGAACGAGCCACAGCCTGGCGTCACCTGCCGCATGCTCGCGGTAGGTCTGCTTGGCCCATGCCTTCACGCTCGGCTTGAAGCTGTGCGACGTGGCAACCACGGTTGCGCCGCCGGCGAGCAGGCCGTTGACGACCTGCGCGGCGATGGAGTTCGGAGCCACGCCGGTCACCACGGCGACATCACCGGCAAAGCGGCTGCTCGCAACGTCTTCGGAAACGGATTCCAGGGCCTCGGCAGCTACACGCTGGTAGGCGGCCTTCAGTTCGGCGTCATCGACCTTGTCGGCGTACCACATGGCTTCGGCTGCAACCGCCTTGCCCAGACCGACGAAGCTGCCGGACAGCACGGACGCATTGCCGTCATAGTAGGCGCGGGCAAGGTCCTCACGAGCGGATGCCCAACGGTCGTCGAACAGGATGGCCTTGCGTGCGTCGAAGCGCGGTTCGACCTGCTTCGGCCAGTCGGAGCCAAGCTCGCTCTCGACCGCAGCCACCACGGCGGCGTTCTCGTCAACGCCATCCTCGGTCACCGGAGCGGTAACGCCCAGCTGGTTCAGTACGAACTTCGCGGTGGAGGCAAGCACGCCATCGGCGCCAGTAACCTTGGCTGCGAACGCGTCAAGTGCGGCGGAGTCGACTACGGCGCCGCCAGCCGCCCCACCGGCGCTCGGCATGGCCACAGCCACGCCCTTGTCGGAGGCGACCTTCTGCACAGCGGCATCGATCAGCGCGTTGGCCGCAGCGGCGTTGGATGCGGCATCGGTGGACAGCGAAGCGAGGTCGCCGCCACGGGAGCTGGCGCCCTCACGGGTTTCAAGCACCAGAGCGGCCACCACATGGGATGCCCAGCCTTCGCCAAGCTGCCAGGTGTCGGTCACGCGCTTGGTGATCTGCCCCAGCTTCACGCCGGCAGCACCAAACAGACCACGCACGCGGTCGCGCACGATGTCGGAAAGCACCGGACCGAACGCCTTATAGTTCGGAGCCACCTTGTTGACCAAGGCGCTCAACGCATTCACCGTCGCTTCGGCGGCACCATCGACACTGGCCACGCCCAGCTCGGAGCTGATGTCCATGAGCAGCTGGTTGCGACGGGAGGAGACACCGTTGGTCAGCGTATCGGTGGTGTCGGAATCACCGATCTGATCCGGACGCACCTTGGCGGAATACGCCAGCAGCATGCCGATGGCATCGGATGCCTTGAACGGGATATCCGCTACGGCGGCACCGGACGGCGCACCAGCCGGGGCTGCGGGAGCGGCAGCGGCAGGAGCGGCAGCCTGTGCAACCGGAGCCGCCGGAGCCGCGGCCTGTGCGGCGGGAGCGGCTGCAGGAGCACTCTGCTCAATCGGCTCATCGTCGGTTTCCGCAACCAGCGAATCGGAATCGGTCATGTATACACGGCCCTCGTCGCGACCGACGTTGTACACGGTCACGTCACGGCCGGAGAACTGCGGCAGACGCAGGGTCTTGGCACCGAGGTTGGCCAACGTCGGCGCATTGCCGAGGCCCACCTCCACGTATTCCTCGACACCGAGGCCACCCTGCTCGGCGGAACCGAACAGCAGCGCCTGGGTTTCGATCCAGCGCACCGGGGATGCGAACTGCCAGCTCAGCAGTTCGGTGAGCAGCAGTCGGCCGAGCTTCTGGTCGTCCTCGGCATAGGAGTCCCACACCTTCGGATCGTCCAGCGCGGCCTTGATGCGCTCGGACGGCACGACTTCAAGAATCTTGGCGGCGAACTCCTTGGTCATCTCGAACGGCACGGCGACCAGGTTCGGAATGTAGCGGCCGACCAGACGGCCACGGTAGTCGATGTACTGCGGCAGCAGCGCGTCGAGCTTGTCGCGGAACTCCGGCACGCCCTTCCTGAGCAGCGTGGAATGGAACGGCACGTCGATGCCCGGCACCAGCATGAACGCCGGCTTGCCGCCGTATTCGGCCACGCGACGGGCGGAATCGGCCTTCAGCGCCTTCAGACCGGCGATGGTGCCGGCGACGGCATACTGCTGGCCAGCCAGGTTGTAGTTCACGATCTGCAGGAACTCGCCGGACTCCTTGGCCACGGACTCGACGTACTCGCGCACGCCGTCGTCGCCCACACCGAACTGGTTCGGGCGCAACGCACCCATGCGGTAGTTGGAGCGTCCCTTCTCATCACGCGGAATGAGATGATGCATGGTGGAGCCACGGTGGAACACGAGTTCGAGCACAGTTTCCAGCGGAATCACGCCGGCAAAGGAGCTCAGCGCATTGTATTCGCCCAGCGAATGGCCCGCAAAGTACGCCGGCCAGATGTCGGCGCCGGCCTCGCGCAGGCGCGCGGTCTGTGCGAATGCCACGGTGGCGAGCGCCACCTGGGTGAACTGGGTGAGGTTGAGCAGGCCTTCCGGATGACGGTAGGTCACGCCGTTGGCGGTCAGTTCCTTCGGGTTGTCGCGCACGACGGCGAGGATCGAGAATCCGAGCTTCTCGCGGGTGAGCTTGTCGGCGCGCTCCCACACGTCGCGGGCGGCCGGGGACTTGGCGCGCTCGTCAAGCACCATGCCCTGCTTCTGGATGCCCTGGCCCGGGTAGACGAATGCGGACTTCGGCGCACGCACGATGGCGGTGGCGCGGGAGACGATGTTGCCGTCGATACGGCTGGTCACTTCGAGCACCATGCCGGCGTGGGCCGCACGGCCGACACGTTCGATGGAGATCTCCACCTCGTCGTCGAGCTGCACCATGCCGTACATGTTGTAGGTCCAGCCGGCGATCTCGTAGTGGGCGCCCTTCTCGTCCAGCGCCTGCACGGCGTACTGGGCGGTGGCGGACAGCCACATGCCGTGGACCAGCGGGGCTGCGAGGCCAGAGACGGCAGCGCCACGATGGGAGGTGTGGATCGGGTTGAAATCGCCGGAGGTACGTGCGAATGCGGTCATCTCGTGGGGTGCGGTCACGGTGACGCGACGCAGCATGCGGCGCGGCGTGCTTTCGATTTCGGCTTCGATGCCACCATATTCCGGAGCCTCGGGCGGCAGCGCATCGGAATAGGCACGGCCGCGGATGGCGAAGCGTTCGGTTTCGTTGGCCAGCAGGGTGCCGTCTTCGGTGGCGTGCTGCACATGAATGGTCACCACGCGTCCGGATGCGGATTCGAAGTAGTCCTCGGCCCAGCTGGTGAGCTGGATGGTCTCACCGGTGTGCTTGAGCAGTTCGTTTTCGCTCACTTCGAGTTCGATGAGATGATCGAGGTGCACTGCGTTGAGCAGGCCTTCGATGACCGGGAAGCCGTTGACATACACGGACCCGAGCGCAGCGTAGATCGCCGGCCATGCCGGTCCGACGAGCGCGTCCGGCGCGATACGGGACGCTACGAGATTGCTGGGCAGTGCGCCACCGGTTGCGGCCTCATGGTCGAAGCCGAGGTTGGCCGACAGCGTGTAGCTGGCATGCGCCTGGCCGAACGGGTATGCGGTCTTGTCGGCCACCTGTTCGATCTTCGGCATGGCGGTGAGCTTGTCGCCGGTGATGGCGACATTGCCGATGCCTGCGGTGTCGGCGAGCATACGGTAGACGTGTTCCGGCAGACGGTCACGGTCCACAACCGGGAACAGACCGGATTCGTTGCCGTTGACGTTCAGCGGGATGACGATGTCGCGCACGGCGTGCTTGGACTTGCCGCCATCGGGATCGTTGTCCCAATACGTGTCCAGGTGGATGTCGAGATCATACTGCTCGACGCTGCCCTGCGTGCCGACCTTGCGGATCTCATAGTGCTCGTCGCCGTTGGCGGTACCGAACGCCGGGTTCGCCATGAGATGGCCGACCCAGGAGATGTTCGGGGATTTGCGGATGAATTCCTCGGCGGATGCGGATGCGCCCAATTCGGCAAAGGCTGCCTTGTCGGCGGCCGGGGAATCGGCTGCAACACGCTTGACCATCGTCTGCTCGAAGCGGCCGAGAATATCGGCGACCGGCTCATCGATGGTCGTGATGCCGGCCACGGAGATCGGGCCGGGGATGATGCGCACGGAATCGGCGGAATAGCGGGAATCCTCGGACTGCCACAACTGATCCTGCCCCCACCAGCGCAGCAGATCGTTGTCGATGACCGGCACGAACGGCATGGGCTTGGGGTATTCGCGCACCAGCACCGGGAACCAGGCTTCGTCCATCGGCGTCACCTTCAGCTCGGCGGCCTGCGGGTAGGCTTCGGCCAGCTTGGCGATGGCCGCGTTCGGGTCGGCTTCGACATCGGCACGAGTGGCGAACAACGATTCGAGTTCGCCATGCTCCTGCTCGGCGACACGGGCCTCGATACGCTGCAGCAGGTGCAGGAAGCGATCCGCGTAGGTCTCGTCCACCCACGGGAAGGCGAGATCGGCGAAACGCTGAGCCCACTCAAGATAGGTCATGGTCTTCAGATCGCCGAAATACGGCTTGGCGGTGGCGTTGAGCGCTTCGATGATCTCCTCACGGCGCTTTTCCAGTTCCTCCGGGTGCTTCATCACGCGAACCAGCAGGCGGCCGCAACGGGCGGAGGCGTTCTCCAGCTCGTAGATATCGGCGTGCAGATGGCTCAGACCGGAGGTCACGCCGCCCTTGGCCTGACCGGACGGCACCCACTGCTCGCCCAGCGGGGCGAACGGGTCGTTCTCGGCGCCCTTGGCGGCAATGCCCGGAGTGTTCACCAGCATCTGCTTGACTTCCGGACTGGTATGCGCTTCCTTGGCGGTCATCACGGCCGTGCCGACGAGCACGCCGTCGACGGGCATGAGCGGGCGACCGTACTCCTTGGACCATTCACCGGTGATGTAATCGGCGCCGCGTTCCGGCGTGCCGATGCCGCCACCGACCACGAGCACGAGATTCTCCTGCTCGCGCACTTCGGCATAGGTGCTCAGCAGCAGATCGTCCAGGGATTCCCAGGAATGGTGGCCGCCGGCGGAGCCACCCTCGACCTCGATCAGCACCTTGGTGGGCGCCACGGCCTTGGCGATGCGCACCACCTGGCGGATCTGATCGACGGTGCCCGGCTTGAAGCTCACATACGGGAAGCCGTCCGCGTTGAGATTATGGATGAGTTCCACGGCCTCATCGAGTTCGGGGATACCTGCGGAAACCACCACGCCGTCGATCGGGGTGCCGCTGGCACGCTTCTTCGGCACGATGCGCTGGGAGCCGAACTGCAGGTTCCACAGATAGCGATCCATGAACATGGCGTTGAATTCGACGGTGCGGCCTTCTTCGAGCTCCTCTTCGAGCTTGGCCACATGGCGGTCGAACACTTCGGCAGTCACCTGGCCGCCGCCTGCGAGTTCCGCCCAGTAGCCGGCGTTGGCGGCCGCGGCCACGATTTCCGGTTCCACGGTGGTCGGGGTCATGCCTGCCAGCAGCACCGGAGCCTTGCCGGTGAGCTCGGTGAATGCGGTGCGCACCTTGTCGCCTGCGGAGGTGTGGATGATGCTGGGTGCGAAACGCGTCCAATTCTGGGTGCGTTCCGGCGAGGATTCCAGCGTGGCGAGCTTGGCGCGATCGGCCACGGTGGAGGCTTCCACCACGCCGACGCCGGTGCCCTGGGCAACGGTGGAGAACAGCTTGCCCACGGTGTTGCCCGGGCCGAAGTCGAGCACCCACAGCGTGCTCGGATCGGTGGAGCTCATCAACGCACGGACGCGAGCCGCCCAATCCACATGGTTAAGCAGCACTTCAGCCGCAAGTTCACGTGCATGGGAGGCGTCGATATCGCAGGATTCAGCCCATGAAACAGTCTGTGAAACAGCGTCGGCCATCAGCGGGCTGTGGAACGGCAACGTCACGTCAAGGTATTCGAGCACCGGGTCGAACACGCGGCCGCCACGCACCTTCTCCTCACGCAGCTTGGCCTGGCGCTTGTGCTCCTTGGCCACTTCCACGCCGAAGGCGGCCAGATCCTCCGGGTATCCGGACAGCACGTAGTGGGTGGCGGAATTGGTCACGGCCACGGCGATCGGCCCACGAGCGCCATCCACACGCTCGACCAGCGCATCAACCTGCGCACGCGTGATGTCCTTGACGGACAGCATCGGGGTCGCATCCCCATGGCGTGCTGCCAGACCAAGCTGGCGCGCCTGGCGGGTACCGGCGATGCCGATCAGGGATGCGATGGCGAGAATCTCGTCGATGCTAGGCGCGGCAGCCTCAACGCTGCCGGCTTCGCGAATGGACTGCACCATGTGCACGGCAAGAATGCCCTGGGAGTGGCCAAGCACGGCCACCGGCTTGGCTTCGGCAGGATTGTACCCGAGCTCTTCGGCATCGATAAGCGCACCCAGCTGGGCCAAGGCGATGCCCGGCACGCTGGCGGACGCATTGGCCGCCGCTCCAAGTTTGGCGGGATTCGGTGTAAAGCCGAACAGATCGACCGGTCGGCCAGTGGTGGCCAGCAGGTCGGCGCTTACCGGGTACAGCAGGTTCTGTGCCTGCCGCACATGGGCATGCAGCTGCTCGTCGAGCACGGGATTGGCCGTCTCGTCGGCGAGCGCCACCGGCCATGGGGTGGATTGGCCTGCAAAGGCAAGCGCGTGCGGCTCGCTGGCAAGGCGGTTGAGGAAGAAGGGGTTGCTCATGGTGTTTCCTTACTTGTGTTCCAAAATTCTTAAGTCGTGATATGGAGTGTTGCCGTTCATGCGAAGGCTCTGTCCTCGTATGCGGGTGTTGCTCTCCGCTCGGTCACTGCGGCTGGTTGCCGTGGTGCTTTTCCGTGTGGCGCACATGCGTCTTGTTGGCGAGCAGCTTCAGCGAGTTCACGATGGATTCGCGTGTCTGTTCCGGGTCGATCATGGCGTCGATGGCACCGAGCTCGAGCGCGAGATTTGCATTGACCGTGCTTTTCTCGTATTCGTCGACATACTTGGCGCGCAGCGCATCCACATCCTGCCCGGCGGCTTTCGCCTTGTTCAGATCATGGCGGTGGATGATGTTCACCGCACCGGCCGCGCCCAGCACCGCGATCTGCGAGTTGGGCCATGCGAAGTTCATGTCCGCACCGATCGACTTGGAGCCCATCACGATGTATGCGCCGCCGAACGCCTTGCGCAGGGTGACGGTGATCATCGGCACCTGCGCGTTGGCATAGGCGTAGATCACCTTCGCGCCGCGACGGATGATGCCTGCGTGCTCCTGATCGGATCCGGGCTTGTAACCGGGGGTGTCCACCAAAGTGATGATGGGCAGGTTGAACGCATCGCACAGTCTCACGAAACGTGCCACCTTTTCCGAGGCATCCACGTCGAGGATGCCCGCGTTCACAGCCGGCTGGTTGGCGACGATGCCCACGGGCTTGCCTTCCATACAGGCGAATCCGACGATCGAGGATGCACCGAACAGTTCATGCACCTGTACAAATTCGCCGTAATCGGTGATGCAGCGGATTACGTCGAGCATGTCATAGGGCTGACGGTCGTTGTCCGGCACGATGCCGGCAAGTCGTTTGGCGACATCACGTTCGGCACGGGTCGGCGCATAGGCGTACACCGGAGGCTTCTGTCCGGCGTTGGACGGCAGGTATGCGAGCACGGTTCGCGCGTAGTCGATGGCGTCCGACTCGCCGTCCGCCAGGTAATGCGCCACACCGGACACGGTGCTGTGCACTTCGCCGCCGCCGAGTTCGTCCATGGAGATCGTTTCGCCGGTGGCCGCCTTCACCACGTCCGGGCCGGTGACGAACATATTCGAGTTCTCACGGGTCATGATGATGAAGTCGGTAAGCGCCGGGCAATACACCGCGCCGCCTGCGCACGGGCCGAGGATCAGGCTGATCTGCGGTACGAAACCGCTGGCACGGCAGGTGCGGCGGAAGATCTCACCGTACTGGTTCAGCGCGGCCACACCTTCCTGAATGCGTGCACCGCCCGAATCCACGATGGCGACGATCGGAATCTTCAGATCCAATGCCATATCCATCAGATGGCAGATCTTACGGCCTTCCTCGGCGCCCAACGTACCGCCTTTGACGGAAAAGTCCTGCGCATACACGGCGACTTTACGCCCATAGACCTCGCCGAATCCGGTGATGACGGCGGCCCCGGCATTGCCGTCGTTGATATTGCCGCCGCGGAACCTGCCGATCTCTTCAAAGGTGCCGGTGTCGAACAGCAGATCAAGGCGTTCGCGCGCAGTGTTCTTATGCTTGGCGTGCTGCTTGGTGCGAGCACGCTCCTCGGCGTTCCGGGCCAGTTCCGCGGCCTTGGCCACGGCCGGTCGCAACGGCTGCCGGGCCTGCGCCTGGGCGGCGGCGATTTCGAGAATGTCGCTCACTGCTTGCCTCCCTTCACATCCAACGTCACCAGCGTGTCTCCAGCTTCGACGCCGTTCGCGGGCCCGACGAAGATCTTCTTCACAGTGCCGGCTGCGGGGGCGTACACGTAGTTCTCCATCTTCATGGATTCGAGCACCACGATAAGATCGCCCTTGGCGACCTCCTGGCCTTCCGCCACGTTGATGCGGGTGACGACGGCCTGCATCGGGGAGGCAATGACGCCGGACTTGGCGGCGTCGCCGTTATCGCCCTTGTTCTTTTCGCCGGCATGCTGCAGTACGCCGCCGCGCAACGGCTGGGTGATGCGCTTGGCGTCGCGAGACCGCGCCGAACCGGTAAGATTTTCGACGATATCGAGCGGAACGGTGAGTGTGACGCGACGGTTGTTCATTTCGATGACGAAGCTTTCGGAACGCCCGGTATTGGACGGTTCGGAGGCTGCAGCACCGCTGACCGATGCCGGCTGACCGGTTTTGGCGGACGCCGGCTCACGATTGAGGTAATGGCTTTCCAACCATTTGGTGTGCACGGCGAAGACATGCCCATGTTCCGCGGTGAAATCGTCGTTGCGGAAGATCTCCTTGAACAGCGGAACCGGTGTGGGAACGCCTTCGATCACGAGCTCATCGAGTACGCGGCGCACACGGGCTACTGCGGTTTCGCGATCCTGCGCGGTGACGATGACCTTGCCCATCATCGAATCGAATTTCGGCGATACGGAGTCGCCTTCGACCACACCGGTGTCGATGCGGACGCCTGGGCCGGTAGGCCACATGATGCGTTCCAGCGTGCCGGCAGCCGGGGTCAGGTTGGTGTTGGGGTCTTCGGAGGTGATGCGCAGTTCGAAGCTGTGCCCACGCGGTGCCGGTGCCTGGGTCAGCTCGCCGCCGTCTGCAATGGTGAGCTGCTCTCGTACCAGATCGAGACCGCTTACCTCTTCGGAGACGGTATGTTCGACCTGCAAACGTGGGTTGACTTCAAGGAAGTAGACCTTGCCCTGCTCGGTCACCATGAATTCGCATGTTCCGAGCCCTACATAATCCACGGTTTCGAACAGTCTGCGGGAATACTCGCCGAGCGTGTCGATAATGGCGTCGCTGAGGAACGGCGCCGGCGCCTCCTCCACGAGCTTCTGATTACGACGCTGCAACGAGCAGTCACGGGTGGAGTACACGGTGAAGTTACCGTGGGAGTCACGTCCGCACTGTGTTTCGACATGACGTGCGGCACGCACGAACTTTTCTACGAAATATGCGTTCAGATCGCCGCCCTGCAAGGAATCATGGCTGGCGAAGAACCTCCGCAGCTCCTCATCGTCGTTCACGACGGTAATGCCATGGCCGCCACCGCCATCGGTGCGCTTCATCATGACCGGATAGCCGTAGGTGTGCGCGAAGTCCAACAATTTGCGGACGCTGCTCACCGGTTCGGACAAGCCGGGAACCGGCGGAACTTTGGCTCGTGCCGCCACGCGGCGGGCGCTGATTTTGTCTCCAAGCTCGATCAGGGCTTCGGGGCTCGGGCCGACCCAAATGGCACCGCTTTGTGCGACCTTACTGGCGAAGCTCGGCACTTCGGACAGGAATCCGTACCCGGGGTGCACCGCGTTCGCACCGGTACGCTGAAGAATGTCGATAAGCGCATCCTCGTTGAGATACGTGTCCTTGTAGGTATCGCCGCTCAGCAGGAACGCTTCATCGGCAAGATCGACATATTGCGATTCGCGATCCTGCTCGGAATATACCGCGACAGTGGATATGCCCATTTCGCGAGCGGTACGCACCACACGCAGGGCGATTTCGCCGCGGTTTGCAATCAGTAGTTTTTTGACAATTGACGCCATAGTGTTAATTATTTACGCCGGTATGCAAGTCAAAACAATTTGACACAACACAAAATCGACACGTGCCTTTTGTGAGGTTGCACAAACGTTACCGTAGGTAAACAGCCGTATCCTGTACTCGGAATTGACGAATTCCCCTAATCTGTCACGCCTAGAAAGGCTGTTTCATGCGTAATACGTTCGCTTTGATTTCTGCGCGTTTCACCACGTTGTCCCGCAGTCGTATCGGTTCCGTGCTCAAGTCCGTGATGTTCGCCGTGCTGCTGTGGGCCGCCAGCGCCGCGGGCAGCATTCCGATTCCCGGCACGCCCGTGCCAATCACCCTGCAAACCTTCGTGGTCATGCTCGCGGGTCTGATGCTCACCTGGCGTCAGGCGGGCGCTGCAGTCGGTATGTATCTCGCCGCCGGTGCGGTCGGTCTGCCGGTGTTCGCCGGTGGCGCTTCGACCCTGGCTCTGATCGGCCCGAGCGCAGGCTTCCTGATCGGCTTCCTTCCAGCCGCGATGCTGACCGCCGTGCTGAAGGGCGAGGCACGTACCGATACCGCGAAGCACACCGCGATGACCGCCGCACGGTATCTGCTGGCCGCGTTCGCCGGTTGTGTCGTGCTTGATTACGCGCTCGGCTTCATGGTGCAGTCAGCGCTCACCGGCATTTCCATCAAGGTGGTCGCCATCGCTTCCATGGGATTCGTCGTCGGTGACATCATCAAGGTCTGCGTCGCGGCACTGACCGCCGCCGGCCTGTCCAAGCTCGACCGCTGACGACTCCCCGTCACATGCATCTCCTCTTGGGGCCAGCCGATTCCGGCTGGCCCTTTGTCATACCCCAAGCATGCACGGGTAAGCCCCCCCCCAAAAAAAACTGAACGAGAAAAACTGAACTGCGCCCCGATTGTTAGACATGGCCGGCATCACCATGCCGGACCTTGATCGCCAATCACACCCGAGCGGCATGGCGCGGCGGCCCTTCCGGCGTACGCTTGCGCCGACGGACCGCCACAATGCCGCCCCAACCGCACAGGAGCACCGCCCCGCACACCCCTGCGCCCCCGGTCCGGCCGTCATGCAGATCGGTCGGATCGGGGGCGGGAACGGGCATGCTCACACGATGGCCGGAGACCAGGAGCCGGTGGGAATTGATGCCGTACGGCGTACAGGTCATCAGCGTCAGCCGATCCTGCCCGGGAACAATGCGCAACTGCGAGGTATCGGTCGGTTCGATTACAGTGATGCGATCGACTTCGTAGGCCAGGGTCCTGTTCATCGTTGAGATGTAGATGAAATCGCCTTCGCGCATTTCATCCAATCTGGTGAACATCTGCGCCTGCACCATGCCACGATGGCCGGTGATGACCGCATGGGTGTTGTTGCCGCCGACCGGCAGGCTCGTGCCATACAGATGCCCGGAGCCAAGGGACAATTGCTTGTCTCCGGTGCCATGGTAGATGGGAAGATCCACTGAGATCTTCGGTATGGACACGCGGCCCATGATGCCGTGACCTTCGTTGAGCAGCCTGCCATAGCGTTGATCCTGCGCCGACTGGGAGGACAGGCGTTCCCCATTACTGAACGGGTCGGCCTGGGCTCCCAGCACCGGCTGTCCGGATCGGACGAGATCGCGGTTGTAGGCACGCGCCGCCCGCAGTTCGTCGTCGATCCGGCTTTCCGGCCACAGTCGCACCTGCTGTTCGACGGAAGACGCCGACACGGACATGGACATCTGCGACGCATACTGCATCAGCAGCGGAACCACCGTGCATACCATCGCCACGGCGATCAAAATCCCCGCGACGGCGTGCATCACGCGCAATCGCCGTCATCAGCGGCGTCAAACGTATGACCATACCAGAACTCCGCACATGTTAACGGTTCATCGCTTCGCGCGAACCATCGTGAGACAATAACCGCAAGGGATGTGCTTGCTTGGATGCGTGCCGAAGCGCACATCCTTAAGCATGAAAAAAATAACCCCTTTATTCAAAAAAATAATATAGCAATAAGGACCGAAATCCTGCGCACTTTGTGATGCGGGCTTCCCGGAAGGGAACATGGCCCGTACCGTGTACGATTTTCAGTCGCCGAACAGGAAAACCGCGATCGGGAAGAGGCGCGAGGCTGTGTCCGGGGAATCATGCAGTTCGACGACGCCATGCTCGAGTCCGAGCTCGACGCCATGATCAGGACGCATCCGCGCGAACGACATGATCGGACGGCTGGGCCGGGAGATCCGCCGGCGCACCCGCGTCGCGGGAGGCTTCCCGGACGGGAGCGGCGCGTTGATGCCCGTATGCGCCGGAATCCGCTGCGTCACTGCGAACGGGTGGCCGACCAGCCGCTACCTGGACACGCCACGGCTCGGTGGCAGCCTCATGGAAGCGAACTGATCATCGCGCCATGGACGACCATGATCCAAAATGCGCAACCCTTCGGGCACTACCGATATCATTGCGCATGACGTTTCTTTCATCAGATGCTTTTTCAGGATTTACAGCCGGTAATAGGCGACCATGTCTATTTGCCGGCAACCCATTATGCGGCAGGGACGATCCACAAAGACCGTCCCTGTTTACATATCAGTATGTATACATCAACGGCATGCCGTCACAGGCCGAATGCTTTTCGATCCGTTTCGGTAAGCCAATCCGTCCGCATGCCCGGTTCTTGGC
>ENA-OUQF01000748-OUQF01000748.1-human-gut-metagenome-genome-assembly--contig:-NODE-748-length-22759-cov-4.086064_pt1 | contig 22759 bp, 25 predicted proteins | sample MGYA00237947_ERZ548826 | MGnify/ENA primary metagenome ERZ548826 (study PRJEB26490, sample SAMN05194701) | human gut metagenome | biome: terrestrial biome; feature: human-associated habitat; material... | reverse complement strand
AAAGTTAGTAATACCAAGAGATTTATATAATTCTCTTGGTATTATTCTTTGGTCTAATTTAGATTATATCTAATCTTTTTATATCAAAGTATAACTATAAAATAACCTATATATTTTCATTTGAAAATATACAGGTTACCTTTAATTACCATGCTTTTCGTTTTTTCATGACTTTTCGTTCACTCTTTAAAAGAGTATTTTCCTGCTTATCAGTAGCAGAAATTCTTTTCATTCTATTTCGGACTTCTAATGCAGCCCTACACATACCGAAATACAGAGAATTCTGCCTAATGAATTGTTCTTCTTCTTCTGACAATGAACTGCTATTTCTTTTTTGAAGATACAATGAATTTGCATATTCAGTAATATATACAAGTTCTGAAAATGTGCACTTTTCAACATTGATTGGCTCTTTTATGAAACTTTTTATAAAAGAATCTGTAGAAAAGCTATTAGCAATAACCAATTCATCAAATTTTCGAAATTCAGCAATTTGTTCATCAGTCAAACCGACAAGCTTCAACCGTCTTTCATATTCTAAAATAAAAAGATTTTTAACTTCTTCTTCTCTTTCTATTCTAGCATTTGCTAAAAGTTCTGATGTCATATAGTTCTGAAATTCTTTCGTCATGATAATTGTCCTCCTTAATACAAATAATAATTTTATCATGTGACATATATATTATACTACATTATGTTGAATAGCGCAACTATTTTATATGACTTTGCTTACAGCAAGTCCATCTCCAACCTCTAGAATTTCTGTTTCTATATTTGGATTTTCTGTGACCTCTTTTATATATTCACGCAAATTTCTAACAGCAGTACGTTGCTTATGTTTATTGTAATCACTCATAACATAGCCTTTGTATAAAATATTATCAGCCAATATCACTCCTGTTGGCTTAATCATTCTTAAAGCCTCTTTTAAGAAAAATGGATACTTTCCTTTTGCAGCATCTATAAACACAACATCATATTTTTCATTTAATGTTGGCAAAATTTCAACCGCATCACCTTCATATATTTTTATTTTTTCTTCAACACCAACATTTTTTATATTAATTTTCGCCTCAGCAATTCTTTCTTCATCTCTTTCTATTGTATCTATCCTTCCGCCTTCTTGTAAATATTCTGAAAAGCACATTGCTGAATATCCTACAGCCGTTCCTATTTCTAATATTTTGGTAGGTTTTACTTCTTTTAATATTCTATCTACTACTTCTAATGTATCATCCATAATTATTGGAATATGTTCTTCTAATGCTTTATGTTTTATTTTTTCTAATTCTTCTTTGTTCATTTTCTACTCCTTAAAATTAATGCCAGTACATTTTATAGGTACTGGCATATTATAATTATGCTTTGTTAGCATTTCTTGCTGCTCTTTCTCTTTCTTTGTTATCTAGTATTTTCTTTCTTAATCTAATTGATTTTGGTGTAACTTCAACAAGTTCATCATCTTGAATGAATTCAATAGCTTTTTCAAGTGACATTTGGATTGGTGGCACTAATCTTAAGGCATCATCTGAACCAGAAGCTCTTGTATTTGTTAAATGTTTTTCTTTACATACATTTATAGCTAGGTCTTCACTTCTTGAATTTAATCCAACTATCATACCTTCATATACATCAACACCAGGTCCTATGAACAATTCTCCTTTATCTTGAGCATTGTATAAACCATATGTTATAGATGTTCCATTTTCAAATGCTACAATTGTTCCTCTAACACGTGCAACAACTTCTCCTTTAAATGGTTCATAAGAATCAAATATGCTATTCATAACACCTTCACCTTTTGTATCTGTAAGGAATTCTGTTCTATATCCTATTAAGCCTCTTGCTGGAATCTTGAATTCTATTTTTGTATGTCCAACTTCTGCTGGTTCCATATTAACCATTTCAGCTTTTCTTCTACCTAATTTTTCAATTACTGTTCCTACTGAATCATCTGGAATATTTACGACTAGTCTTTCAATTGGTTCACATTTTACACCATCAATTTCTTTTATAATTACTTTTGGCCTTGATACTAGTAGCTCATATCCTTCTCTTCTCATTGTTTCAATTAATACTGATAAATGTAATTCTCCTCTTCCTGATACTACAAATGAATCAGGTGATGCTGTTTCTTCAACTCTTAAGCTTACATTTCTGTCTAATTCTTTGAATAGTCTATCTCTTAAATGTCTTGATGTGATAAATTGTCCTTCTCTACCTGCGAATGGTCCGTTGTTTACACTAAATGTCATAGATACTGTTGGTTCATCAATATCAACAAATGGTATTTTTTCTGGATTATTGAAATCACAAATTGTATCACCTATGTGAATATTTGGAATACCAGAAACTTCTATAATATCTCCTGCTGATACTTCATCCACTTCAACTTTCTTTAATCCCATATGTGTATAAACTTTTGCTATTCTTCCTTGTGATATTTTATCATCTTTTTCGCATATGCTTACAGGCATACCAACTTTTATTGTTCCTCTTTCTAGTCTTCCTACAGCAATTCTTCCTACATAATCATCATAATCTATATTAGAAACTAACATTTGAGCTGGACCTTCTTCATCACAGTCAGGTGCTTTTATTGTATTTATTATTGTTTCAAATAAACATGTTAAATCTCCATCTGGGTCATCTAAATTTAATTTAGCTGTTCCATTTTTAGCTGATGCATATACTACTGGAAATTCTAATTGATCATCATTTGCATCTAGTTCTATAAATAGTTCCATTACTTGATCTAATACTTTTTGTGGTTCTGCACCAGGTCTATCTATTTTATTGATTACTACAATTGGTTTTAAATTCATTGCTAATGATTTTTTTAGTACTTCTCTTGTTTGAGGCATTGCTCCTTCGAATGCATCAACTAACAAAAGTACTCCATCAACTGTTTTTAGTACTCTTTCTACTTCTCCACCAAAGTCAGCATGTCCAGGTGTATCAACTATGTTAATTTTTATACCATTAAACATTACTGCTGTATTTTTAGCAAGTATTGTTATTCCTCTTTCTTTTTCTTGGTCATTAGAGTCCATTACTCTTTCTGCTACTTGTTCATTCTCTCTGAAAACATGGCTCTGTTTTAAAAGTGCATCAACCAATGTAGTTTTACCATGGTCAACGTGTGCAATTATTGCAATATTTCTTATTTTTTGATTATTCATTTTCTTTATCTCTCCCTTTTTTACTTTGCTAATTCTAATATTTTTTCCATTATCTCTTCTGTAATTTCATCTAATTCATCTTTATTTCTATTGCTAAAGTCCATTGGTTCTCCGTATCTTATTATCATTTTGTCAAATGGCTTTTCTCCGCCAGTTATTCCCACTGGAATAACTCTAGCTCCTGTTTTTACTGCAAAAAAGGCAGCACCATCTTTTGTTTTTTGCCCTTTTTCTACACCATTTCTAGTTCCTTCTGGAAATAGCGCTATACTTTCTCCATTTTTTAAGGCTTTAAGTGTAGTTTTTAATGCTGATATATCTTTTGAATCTCTTTTTACATATATTCCATCAAATACTACTCCTAAAAATGCAAAAAATGGATTTTTACGAAGTTCTTCTTTGGCTAAGAATCTTACATGTCTTTTAGCTGTAACTACAATTAAAGGTGGGTCATTATATGTTCTATGATTTCCACAATAAATTAGTGGTTCTTTTTTGTCTTTTGGAATGTTTTCAGTTCCTATAACTTTTACTCTATGTACTACTATAAAATATAAACGTATTGCTGTTCTAACTATTGCTCTAATTATTTGCTTAAATATTATCATTTGCGATACCTCTTTCTTTTTTATTCTTGCCCAGGTACATATATGTTTTTGGCCACAACATCAAGTGCTACAACATTCATCGCTGTTAAATTTTCGATTTCTTTTCTTGCTTTTGTTTTAAATTCTTTAAGTGTTTCTTGAATATTACAGCCATACATCACTGTTACTTCCATATATATAGTTGGACCTGCTTCTGTACTTGTAACTCTTGTTCTTATTACTCTATATATTGCCGGCATTTTTTCCGCCAAGTATTCCATTATTTGCCTAAATACTGTGTCTGAAATTGTAAATCTGCCTAAATAACTAAAAGTCGGCCTTATTATCGTCTTTTCTGATATATATGGTTTTTGTCCAATTCCTTTTGTTTTAAATATTTGTAATGGGTCTAATAGATAACCCGAAAAATCTTTTTTTAATTCAAATGTAGGTACTGGAATTACATGTTTTCCTTCTGTCACCCTCATGTTTCTTGCTGTTTGGATTTCCTCTTCTGTTGCTACATCAGTTATATATGTTGTTTCTGATATTTCTGGCAATCCTAAATTTGCTGCTATTTTTTGCACCATCCCGTCTGATGTCCCTAGTATCAGTATTTTAGGAGGTTTGTATTTTTTCAATGCTCTTTCTATTGGCTTTTTTTCATCATCCTCATAAAATAATGCATGTTTTACTGTTTCTATTTTAGTTGGTGCCTTTTTAGCTGACGTACCTGCAATTATTTCATTGTCATTTATTAATAGTCCATCATCAATTATAAAATGAATATCTTTTTCACTTGCTACCATTTGAGCTCTATAGCTTTTTCCAGTTCCTGATGGTCCAACAAATGCATATACTTTTATCTTTTCGAACGACATATTTTTCTCCCTTTACTTAGTTAAAGGCACGATAATTCGTGCCTCACGTTATACGTGTTATTTTATATTTTTTCTGGAACTTCTTCTCCCTCTGAAACTTCTGCAATTTTAATATCTCTAACATGTTCAATTTTTTCCCATGTTGTTTCTCTTTTAAATAAACATTTAATGTTTATTATTACCCATGTTCCCATAAATAATGGATAATATAATAATCCTTTTAGCATTGGTTTTATTGGTTTTCTATCTAATGTCATTGCAACGATTGCTGTTCCTATTGGTAATAATAATGTTGGTATTAAATATCTTAATATATTAATTACAAATTCTAAATTTGTCATTGATTGTGCTGCATACATTGCACAATTAATAAATAAAACTAACATTGTTATTACTAACATTGGTGTTGTTCCTACTATATATAAGAATCCATCAAATGTCACTAATGATTTATGCTCTTTTACACTATTAAATAATTCTCCAGTATATCTTTTCATACATTGCATATGTCCAACTGTCCATCTACTTCTTTGTGACCATGATTGCTTAAATGATGTTGGTTGTTCATCATATACTATTGCATCTGTTGCCCAGCCTAGTTTTTGGCCTTTTATTATTCTTTTAAGTGAAAATTCAATGTCTTCTGTTAATGTTTCTGTTTGCCATCCATTTGGTTTTACTACATCAAATCTTACCATAAATCCTGTTCCATTTAATAATGTTGATAACCCTACATTATATCTTGCTAAATGATATAATCTGTGCATTGTCCAGTAGAATAACGCATATCCAGCTGTTATCCAGTTGTCTGTTGGGTTTTTGATGTCCCTATATCCTTGAACTACATCTTCACCTTGACACAATTTTTTATTCATATTTACTATAAAGTCTTTGTCTACTATATTGTCTGCATCAAATACAAAAAATGCATCATAATCTGCGTTTTCTTCTATTTTTTGTTTTAAAAACCATTGTAATGCATATCCTTTTGTTTTGTGCACTGGGTCAAATCTTTCTAATACTATTGCCCCTGCTCTTCTTGCTATATTTGCTGTATTATCTGTACAGTTATCTGCTATTACATATATATCATATAAATTTCTATCATATGTCTGATTTTTTAAACTCTCTATTAGGTTTGATACTACCATTTCTTCATTGTGTGCTGGTATTATTGCCATAAATTTATGATTTTTATTTGTCAAATATGGTTTATCTTTCAATTTGATTAGAGAACATAAACTAATAACTGTTTGATAACACCAATATGCGGTTAAAATATAAACTAAAACTTGTTTTAGTATATACAAGTACTCCATTTTTTACCTCTCTCTTTTCTTTTTATTAATTTTTACATCTGTATTTTTTAGCGTCTTTTGCGGATTTTATACTATATCTTATTTTCCCACTTTTTATATTATACTATTATTTAGTTTTTTTTGCAATATTTTTGGTAAAATTTTCTTAAATTATGTCTCTTTTATTAAAGCTATCATACATCGTCACAAGCATAAGAATAGTACATACTGCAAGCACCACAAGAGAAAATCCTAATGACGTTATCGTAGTATTTTCTAATCCTGTTGATGTCATGCTCTGAAAATTCGGAAAAATTTTACCTGCAATATTTAAATTATTAAAAGGTATTAATTTTACCCAATCCTTTTTTATGTAAGCATTAATTATTAGCATCGCTATACTATTTCCCATATATGTAGCCAAGCTTAATCCTAAAGCTACTGATGTATTTCTAGTTATAACCGAAAGCATTAATGCAAATATTGTAAATATTATTACCGGAATTAATTTTGCAAAATAATATTCTATAGTAAATAATACATTTCCAATCCTTTCTACATTGCCATTTTTAACAAATATGTATTCATATCCTTCTGTATTGAAAAATAAATTTGCAAAAATCACACTTAGAATTGACATTATTAATGTTATAACAACTAAATAGAAAATGATTGACAATATTTTAGCGGTCAAAATCTTCCATCTTCTGTTTGGTGTTAATGCCCAAAACTTTATTGTTCCTGTTGAAACTTCTGATGATATTGCTCCCCCTGCCACAATCATAGCAAATATTGCAATTACTGTTATAACAAACCCTGGTGCTAATGACTCGAACATCATTCTATAATTTGTTTTAGTTGCATAATTTTGATTTTCAATATTATTTTCTATTTTATATATGTTTATTTTAATATCATCTTCATACTTCTTTTTTTGTTCTGCTGTTAATACTTTGTTGCTTTGATAATCAATTCCTGTTCTTATACTTTTTTGTTCATATCTAATATAATCTAAATATCCTTCTTTAGAATCTCTTATTAATTCCTGATTATCAACATTTCCAATCTGGTACTTAGCTTTCAAATCTAACAATTGTACGTTGTCATTATACTCTTGCTGAGTTATTTCTTTTTGGTTTAGTTTTTGTTTTTCTATTTCCTTTTCATAATTAATATAACCCTGAAAATCGTTATTTATTACTATTTCTAGTAATTTTTCATCCATTTCACCTTCCATGTTATTTAATACTGTATTTTTCCAACCTACAGAATACACATTTATATCATTTTGTAATCTAATTTCAGCAATTTTTATTCTATTCTGAATAGCATTTTTATCACTTTGTAGCAAAGACTCACTTTCCAATTGTTCTTTACATGACTTTATTTCTTCTTCTAAATCTTCTTTCCAATTATTTGAATATTGAACTGCAATTTCATTTTTTGCATCCATATATTGCATCAATTTAGACATTCCTAATGCAACAACAAGAGCCAATAAAATAAGTATTATAGCTAATTTTGTTGAAAATTTTTTCCAAGTTTTTATATTTTCATCTATAAATAATTTTAATATGTTCATACTACTTACCTCCTTTTGTTGCATCAAAGAATATCTCTTCTAATGAATGTTCCTTCGGAATTACTGCCTTTATTTCTACATCTGCAACCGCTAATTCTTTTATAATCTGTGGCACTTTATAAGCCGGAAGTGTAATATTTATATGATTATTTTCATTTATCGTATCTATTGCGAATTTTTCTTTAATGATACTTTCTGCCTTTTCTAAATCGTTAGCCCTAATTTCTACTGTTTCTATTGCCTCTTCTTTATTATCATCTGTATCTGCTATATTCTCGACTTTAACTATTTTTCCATAGTCTAATACTGCAACTTTATCACACATCAACTGCATTTCTGATAATATATGAGAAGATACAAATACAGCCACTCCTTCTTTATGTGAAATTTCTTTTAAAATATCTCTCAAAGTCTTTATTCCTGCTGGGTCTAGACCATTTGTAGGCTCATCTAAAATTAAGACTTTGGGTTTATGCAATAATGTCAGAGCCAAGCCCAAACGTTGTTTCATTCCCAATGAATATTTACCAACTTTGTCTTTTTCTCTTCCTTTTAGTTCAACTAATTCTAGAACTTCTTGTATTCTCTCTTCACTTATATTTCTAATTCTCGCATGTAATCTTAAATTATCTATTCCTGACATATATTTGTATAAATCTGGATTCTCAACTATTGCGCCAATACACTCCATTGCTTTTTCAAACTCTTTTGTTGTATCATAACCATTTACTTTTATTTCGCCAGAATCGCTACTTATCAATTTTAATATCATTTTTATTGTTGTAGTTTTTCCTGAACCATTTGGTCCTAAAAATCCATAAATTTCACCTTCTTGGACTTCTAGGTTTAGATTATCAATAACTTTTCTTTTTCCAAAAGATTTGCTTACATTTTTAAGTTCTAACACTATATTCCCCATTTTATTTTCTCCTCCTTTTAATAACTAATTTAGTAAACTATAGTTCTTTCCATTCCATCGTAATAATAGCTAGTATTATCATCAAACAAAAGGTTTGCATACACAACTTTCCATTTTCCATTTACTTTTTGCAATACAATCTCATCTTTGCTTGCTTCAAACTCATTATTTTTGTTGTATTCTTCAATTCCATCAGAAGTCTTTATAGTCTCTTCAATATTATCTTTTAAACTTACTGTCACTTGATTTTTTTCAAACTGATAACTACTAACTTTTTGGATTTTCCTTGACCAATTAGTTCGTACTTGCCCTTCACTGTATCCATTTCTTAAGCTTTCTTCCAAAATCTTTTGTTGTATATTTACAGACTCTTGATTATCAATCATAATCTCTGTCAAATCTTTTTTCATCTGATTTGTATATTCTTTAACTTTATCTTCTGGCACCTCTCCTTTAAGAGTTTGAAGTTCTTCAGGTAACACCGAATATTTATCTGTAAGTTCAATAAAACTCTCACATACTTTCTTTATATCCGTTTTATCACTCGCTCTTTGTTTTTCTAAATTTGAAAAATATATTACTAACACTATTAATACTAATATTGTTAAAATTAATCCTTTATTTATTTTTTTCAAAACCTTCATCTTTCTTCCCCTTTCACACTTTTGCACCGATGGGACCGGTTCTCAACGGTGCATTTTTCTTTTTCATTGGTGCACCGTTGAGAACCGGTCCCATCGGTGCATTTTTATTCTACCCCATCTTTTATTTTTAGTATATCCTCATCTTGCTTTAAATTTGATCCTAAAAACTCATAACAATTTTTATTAACTTTCATTGCTATAGACCCAATTTCTTTATCTTCTCTAAGTCTTCCACTTGCATATTTTATTATGATTGGTTTATTTGCAACTGCTACTTTTACTACTTCTTTATCATCCCTCATGTCTGGTGCTGCAAAATATAATATTTGTCCTGTTACTCTTAATCCTGCCATCAGCAATTCTCTATCTTCAAGTAGATTTTCTTGCACATAGCAATATGTCCATCCAACTTTGCTGACTGAGTCATACACTACCTGCCTATCTCCTTTCAATCTATCACTTGCAAATTCTAATGCTTCTGGATTATTGTGTATTGCTTCTAGTACAACTTCTTTGTCATCTCTTAACTTTTCACTTGCAAATTCTAGCAATGCTCCCTCTTTCTTTACATTTTCTAATACATATTCTCGATTTTCTGAATTCTGCTTCATTTTTGTTATTTCTATTCTTTCTGGCACTTCTCTTTTCACTCCTTTCTTATTTTTATTTTAATTATTTTTTATAACTATTCTACAATCTAGTAGAGTATAATTCTTAATAATATTTACTATCTCGTTCACAAAAAGACCATACTCATTTTGTATGGTCTTATTATAGCATTATTATTTTTTTTTGACTATATATTTTTCTTAATTATTTCTTAAAAGTTATTTTTAAACAGCAAAATTAATCCCCCTAGCCACAATATCTTTCATGTTTTCAATCAAATCATCAATTTCCTTAGGAGTAACAATCATATTATACTCTCCAACATTAAGCGCTTCTTTAACCTCTTCATATTTATCATTTTGTTGAAGTTTATTTAAATATTCATTAGACTCCGCTTTCTCTTGTAACCTATCAATAAAAATGTCAATTCCGTCAGACACAAGAGTTGCAAGTTCCACAACAGTTGGAATTCCCATTGAAATAACCGGAATCCCCAAGGTATTTTCACTAATTTCCTGTCTTGTATTTCCTACTCCTGCACCCGGAACAATTCCTGTATCAGATATTTGAATAGTACTACTTATTCTATCAATACTTCTTGAAGCCAATGCATCAATTACAATTAATAGTTTTGGATGAATATTATCTACAATTCCTTTTAAGATTTCTACAGTTTCTATTCCTGTAGTTCCAAGTACTCCTGGTGATATTGCACTTACTGGTCTTGTACCTTCTTCTACATATTGCGGCAAATATTTTATGATATGTCTTGTAACATCAATTTCATTAATAACTTTTGGACCCAATGCATCTGGAGTTACATATATATTTCCCAATCCAACTACTAAAATGTCTTCTTGCTTACTTGCATGAATATCAATTATTTTTCTCAACTCATTTGCAACTATATCTGAAGCTTTTTGAATATCTTCATCTTCTGCTAATTTCAACTTTTTTACATCTATCGTTACATAATTTCCAATTGGCTTTCCTATAGCTTTTTCTCCATTTTGATTTGTTATCTCTACTCTTGTAACTTTAAGATTCTCATTAATCTTTTCTTCTGTACTCTCAATTCCATCTATTTGTTCTAATTTGTTTATTTTTTGATATATATCTTTTCTTTCTAATGCCAAATCAGTTCTAAAATTATACATAACAAACCCTCCTTGACTTTATTGTTTCTTTTATCAGTATTTTTATACATTTAAAGAAGAAACAGTAAAAACCCCCAAGAAATTATTTCTTGGGGGTCGGAAGATTAGAATTCGTCGTTATCGTCGGCGTCTTCATCTGCCACGTCCATCATGCAATCAAGCCAATCAATCAGATTCTCCATGTTAATAGCAACAGCTCCGCCATTGTTCAAAAACATAGCAGATATGTCTTTTATTTTCCACGCTATCATAAGTGGAAAATAAAATGGACAAAATATTGCTCGTTCAGTATGGAATCTCGCTTCGTCAGGAATGATTACATCTGGATTAAATCCAGGAACTTTTAACGAGTTATCTACTACAATAATGTAAACATCTGCCTCCTTGGCAGTGTCTACTACATTTATTGTATTTTTAAACTCCTCCCGAAGTTTAGATGGAACTTCAAATGACCCTACAACATAAACTTTTAACATCTCAATGTCCTCCTTATATTTTTTACAATGTTATTATACACCCATTTCCAGAAAAAGTCAAAACTTTATTTTTTTATATCTAATTTTATATGAACATCTCTAAGCTGGTCTTTTGTTACATTTCCTGGTGCTCCCATCATTAAATCTTCTGCTTTACTACTTAATGGAAATGCTATAACTTCTCTTATACTTTCAGAACCAGTTAATAGCATTAGCATTCTGTCAACTCCAGGTGCAATTCCTGCATGTGGTGGAGCTCCAAATTGAAATGCTGTATACAATGCTCCGAATTTTGTTCTTACTTCTTCTTCTGTGTATCCTGCCATTTCGAATGCTTTTAGCATAATATTGATATCATGATTTCTTACAGCGCCTGAAGATAATTCTATTCCATTACATACTAAATCATATTGATATGCCAAAATGTCTAAAGGATTTTGATTTTCTAATGCTTCTAATCCTCCTTGAGGCATTGAAAATGGATTGTGGCTAAATTGAATTTGGTCATGCTCATCCATTTCGAACATTGGAAAGTCTATTATCCAACAAAATTCAAATTTACTATTATCTATTAAATCTAATCTTTTTGCAAGTTCTGTTCTAATTTGTCCTGCTAATTCTGTTGCTCTTTTTTCATTATCTGCAATAAAGAATATTGTATCATCTTGTTTTAAATTTGCAATCTTTAATAATTCTTTCTTTAATTCTTCCGGAATAAATTTATCTATTGGTCCTTTAAAAGATAAATCTTCTTGAACCTCTAAATATCCAAGTCCTCCCATTCCTATTGACATAGCATAATCTAGCATTTTTTCGTGGAATCCTTTTGACATATGTCCACTTACTTTGATTGCTCTTACTGTTCTATTTATAAATGGTTTGAATGTGCATTTATTAAAGAACTCTGATAAATCTATTATAAATAATGGATTTCTTAAATCTGGCTTATCTGAACCATATTTAAGCATTGCTTCTTTATATGTTATTCTTCTAAATGGAGCAGCAGAAATTTCTTTATCAGAAAATTTCTTAAATGTATTGTAAATTACAGGTTCTATTGCCTTAAATACATCTTCTTGTGTTGCAAAACTCATTTCCATATCAAGTTGATAAAACTCACCTGGAGCTCTATCTGCTCTAGCATCTTCATCTCTAAAGCATGGTGCTATTTGGAAATATTTATCTATTCCAGATACCATAAGCAATTGCTTAAATTGTTGTGGTGCTTGTGGTAATGCATAGAATTTTCCTGGATGTAATCTACTTGGTACTAAATAATCTCTTGCTCCTTCTGGTGATGAGCTTGTAAGTATTGGTGTTTGTACCTCTAAAAATCCTTGTTCTATCATTTGACTTCTTAAAAATTGAATTACATTTGCTCTTAATATTAAATTATTTTTTAGCTTCTCACTTCTTAAATCTAAAAATCTATATTTAAGTCTTAAATCTTCACGAACTTCTTGATTTTCGTTTACTTCAAATGGTAAATTTTTAGTTCTTTTCCCTAAAACTTTAATTTCTTCTATACGAATTTCTACAAGACCTGTTTTGATTTTTGTATTGATAGTTTCTTCATCACGTTTACGAACTGTTCCATAAACTGTAACAGTTGATTCAATTGGAATATGTGATGCAAAATCTACATCTTCTGTTTTTCCAGAAGTTACAACTTGTGTTACTCCATACATGTCTCTAATATCTAAAAATACAAGTCCTCCAAAGTCTCTTATTGTTTCTACCCATCCTGCGATTCTTACTTTTTTTCCTACATCTTCTAAACTTATTTCATTACAACTATGTGTTCTATATTCTTCCATATTTACCTCTTTTCTTCAAAAAGTTGCGTTGCTTATATTGTTTTTCTGAGTTCTCTGCCGTACAGTTGATAATCAACTACATTGGTGCAAACTCAAAAATTCGCCCTTGCATTAATAATTTCCTTATTAATGCAGGGACGAATTAACTCCGCGGTGCCACCCAGCTTGAAAATTCAGTTCGTGAATTTTCCTCTTTTTATTTTACCTTTTCGCTCCAATGTGTTTCACTTATTAGGTTGACTGTAAAGGGCTTTCAGCCGGTGACCCTTTTTCTCTTTCCATTTCTTCTAATAGCTTTGCATTGTTCTAACGCAAACTTTTTATTTAATTTCTTATTTTTCATTTATTATACGCTATATTTTACACACTATTCTCGTCATTGTCAAGTTTTTTTGAAAAAAATTGCACATTGCTCTGCAATCAATCTTAAGCAATGTGTATTTTTTAGTTTTCAAACACAATCCCATCAATACAATTATCATAAATAAACTGTTTAATTTTAAGATTATTATAAAACTCTAATTTCACTTTTTAGTTAGAAAATCCCAACAATCTCTCCATTTTCATCAATATTAATAGTCTCAGCAGCTGGTATTTTAGGTAGTCCTGGCATAGTCATAATTTTACCAGCTAGCACTACTATAAATCCAGCTCCAGCCTTTAGTTCAACATCTCTAATATTTATTTCAAATGGTTCATCACATTCTAAATTTTTTGCATTATCTGAAAATGAATATTGTGTTTTAGCTATGCAAACCGGTAAATTTCCATATCCCATCTCTTCAATTTTTTCTATTTTTTTAGTAACCTCTTCTGGATATATAACACCTTTAGCTCCATAGATTTTCATGGCAACTTTATTAATTTTTTCTACTATAGTCTCATTTAAATCATATATATATTCAAATCTTTCTGGCTTTTCCTTAACAATTTCAACTATCTTTTTAGATATATCAATTGCCCCTTCACCGCCTTTAGCCCAGCTCTCTACTACGCTTGAAACTATTTCTCTTTTAGCAAGCTCATTTTGAACATATTCTAGTTCTTTTTCTTGGTCTGTATTATATTTGTTGATTGCAACAATAACATTTAAGCCAAATTTTCCTCTAATATTATCAATATGTCTATATAGATTATTCATTCCATTTTCTAAAGCTGACATATTTTCTTCTAAGATACTTTCTTTTGAGGCTCCACCATGATATTTTAAAGCTTTAATTGTAGCCACACATACAACTACATCTGGTTTGATATTTGCTTTTCTACATTTAATATCTAGAAACTTTTCTGCACCTAAGTCAGCTCCAAAACCTGCTTCTGTAATTGTATAATCAGCAAGCTTCATTGCAGTTTTAGTTGCAATTACTGAATTACATCCATGTGCTATATTTGCAAATGGACCTCCATGTATAATAGCAGGTGTATGTTCTAAAGTTTGTACTAGATTAGGCTTTATTGCATCTTTTAATAAGACTGCCATTGCACCTTCTGCTTTTAAGTCTTTTGCAAAAATAGGCTCATCTTTTTTGTTATAACCTATAACAATATTTCCTAATCTTGTTTTTAAATCTTCTATATCATTTACCAAACATAAAATTGCCATCACTTCTGATGCAACTGTTATGTCAAAGCCATCTTCTCTTGGAACTATTTTGCTTTCTCCAGAAAGGCCAGTATTTACTTTTCTTAATTGTCTGTCATTTAGGTCCACACATCTTTTCCATACTACTTTTTGAATTCCTAATTCATTTCCATGGTAAATATGATTATCTATCATTGCTGATAATAAATTATTAGCAGATGTTATCGCATGAATATCTCCTGTAAAATGTAAATTAATATCTTCCATTGGTGCAACTTGAGCATAACCTCCACCTGTTGCTCCTCCTTTTATTCCAAATACAGGTCCTAGTGATGGTTCTCTTAAAGCAAGTATTGAATTTTCTCCAATTCTTCTAAGTCCATCTGCAATTGATATTGATATTGTTGTTTTTCCTTCCCCTAATGGTGTTGGACTCATTGCTGTTACCAATACTAATTTTCCATCTTCTTTATTTTTCATCTTTTTATATAATTGATCAGAAATTTTGGCTTTATATTTTCCATAGGTTTCAATCTCATCTTCTGATATTCCTAAATTTTTTGCAATTTCTGTTATTTTCTTTAGTTCTGTTTTTTTGGCAATTTCTATATCTGTCATGTTCAATCACAGTCCTTTCTGATATATTATAAATTTTTAAGCAAATAAACCTACAACAATTCCTATAGTTGCTCCTACAATAACTTGTAGTGGAGTGTGTCCTAAAACTTCAACTAATCTTTCTTGAACTTCAACTCCTGTAAGCCCTGGTGTTTCTATAATTTTATTTAATAAATGTGCTTGTTTTCCTGCTGCTCTTCTTACTCCTGCAGCATCATACATTACTACTAACGCAAATATTGTAGCCATTGCAAACATAATGCTATCTGTTCCTTCAGCTTTTCCAACTAATGTTGCTAAACATGTAACAACTGCAGAATGAGAACTTGGCATTCCTCCTGCTCCTATTATCCTTTTAAAATTAAATTTTTTAGTTGTTACTAAATCATAAATCACTTTAAATGTTTGTATACATAGCCATACCAAAAATGGCACATATAAATATTTATTTGTTAATGCTAATTGCAAACTATTCATTATCTATTCCCCTCTTTTGTCTATTCTGTTTCAAAATCTTCTTCTTTTAATTCTCCATCTTTTTCTAAAAGTATTGTTATTTTCTTTTCGGCATCTTCTAAAATATTGTTGCATTGTTTTGCAATTTTCATACCTTCTTCAAACTTTTCAACTGATTCATCTAAATTCAAATTACCATTTTCTAATTCTGAAACTATATTTTCCAAATTTTTCATTGACTCTTCAAAATTACTTTTGCTCATCATTTCCATTCCTTTCTACACACAATTGAATTAATATTTTTTTATTGTCCAATCTGATGTATTTATAACATACCATTGGATTACTGCTCCATTTTGATTTACTGATACATAAATTTTTGTATCTTCCTTGTTTTCTACACTAAATGATACTGTATCATCTTCGCCCCACTCTTTTTTTGCAAGTTCAATAGCTTTTTCGTCATCTGTCTGTTTAGACTCCTTTTGCTCTTCTTTAACTTGCTCTTGTGACTCTTTTTCTTCTTCGCCCACATAATCACTTTCAGAATTTGAATTATTTTCTGGTAAACTTTCCTCTTCTTTAGCCTGTTCCTCCTCGTTGTCATTCTTTGCCACCTCTACTTTGGGTGCACTTATTGATTCTACAGCTTTTTTATTTTCCTTTACTCTTTCATCATATATAATTGAGGCTACTACTACTGCAATGCCTATTACTGCCAATATAATTATTAATGTTAATATGTGTTGCTTTTTTTCCATATTTTTCTTCCTTTCTTGGGAATCTCCCATTAACAAATTATTGCATCTTTTTCTCCATCATGAAATTTTAATTTTACTTTATCATCCTTATTTAATTCATTTGCACTTTTAACTATTTTGTTATCCTTTTCTGTTAACGAATATCCTCTTGTTAATGTCTTTAAAGGACTTAGTGCATCCAATTTTGTCACTAATTCTATATATGAAGATTTATTATCTTTTTGAATTATTTTTATTCTGTTTTCTAATCTTTGAACATATGAATCTAAAGTAACATCCATGTCTCTAATTTTTCTCATAGGGTCTGTAAAAACTCTTGATTTCATACATTTTTCATATCTTAGCTTCATTAATTCAATCTTCTTTTTTAAAGCTAATCTATATCTATTTTTGTAGTTCGTTATTTTTTGTTTCAATTCATATACATCTGGAACGGCTAATTCCGCCGCTGCTGATGGTGTTGGAGCTCTTAGGTCTGCAACAAAATCAGCAATTGTAAAGTCTGTTTCATGTCCTACTGCAGAAATTATTGGTAATTCTGATTGATATATTGCTCTTGCAACTATTTCTTCGTTAAATGGCCATAAATCCTCTAAAGAACCTCCACCTCTTCCAATTATAAGAACATCTGCTAATTTTTGTTCATTCATTATTTTAATTTTTTCTGCAATCTGCTCTGCTGCTCCAGGTCCTTGAACTGGCACTGGTAACAATCTTATATATACATTCGGATTTCTTCTTGTTGATACATTTATTATATCTCTTATTACTGCTCCTGTTTGTGATGTTAATACACCTACTACTTTAGGATATAGTGGAATTGGCTTTTTGTGAGCTTCATCAAATAAACCTTCTGCCTCTAACTGAGCTTTTAGTTTTTCAAATTGCTCATGTAAATCTCCCATTCCATCTTCCATCATTTGTTTTACATATATTTGATATACTCCGTCTCTTTCAAATACTGACACAGACCCAAAAACCATTACTTTCATTCCATCTTTTGGTTTAAAAGCTAGCCTTTCAGCATAGCTTTTAAACATTATACATTTTATTAACGAGTTCTCGTCTTTTAATGTAAAATATAGATGTCCTGTGTAATGGTTTTTAAAATTGGAGATTTCTCCTTTCACTAATATTGCTCCTAAGTTTTCATCTTCCTCAAATCTGTCTTTTAAGTATTTGTTTAACTGTGTTACAGTTACTGCATTATACTTCATTAGTTCATCTCCTTAACAACACTTGCTAAAATTCCATTTATGAAATTTTTAGATGTTTCCTCTCCATATTTTTTTGCTAACTCTAAGCTTTCGTTTATTGCCACTTTATATGGTATTTGTTTATATTTTATTTCATATATTGCAAGTTTTAACAAACTTAAATCTATTTTTGAGATTCTGTCAATTTTCCAATCAGCCTTTAGATTTTTTTCTATTAACCCTTGTATTTCTATATTATTTTCTTTTATTCCCCAAATTGCATCTTTTATATATTCTTTTGCATCATCTTCTTCTATATCATTACATTGCATATATAGTTCTATTTGTTCTTCTAAATCTTCTACTTTTTGAATTTCTAAGCTATATATCAATCTAAATGTTAGTTCTCTAATCGCTGATCGTTTCATTTTTATAGCAATGCTAGCAACAAAACTAGCATATCCTCCTCTCTTTATTATAATCTATCTATGAATTTTTTTACTTTTTCTTTTACTTCATCTTTATTCTTTTGAATATAATTTCCTACAAATGCGCCTAACACTACAAGTACAATAGCCACTATTAACTCATATAATCTTGTGCATAATATTAATATAGCAACTATAACTCCAATTATGGCACCAATGTATTTAGATATAAATTCTTTAAAACCTTCCATATTCTATCATCCTATTCCTAATTTTTTTTACTGTCTTGTAAGCTCGTTACTTTTACATTTACTTCTTGAACATCTAAGTCAGCAACTCTTTTTACATCTTCTTTTACTTTTCTTTGTAAGTTGCTTGCAAGTTCTTTTATTACTACACTTTCATTTACTACTAAAAATAATGTTATTCTTAATTGATTTTCGCTATTTACATCAATCTTAGTATTGCAATGTTTTATATTGTCAAATCCCATAACTGTATTTTTTACCATATTATCAATTGATTCTTTAGAAATCATTAATTGCCCATTTTCATTTTTTAACAATATTCCTTGTGTCTCTTTTACTTTTTCTTTTGAGCTCTCGTCAAAAAACATACATTTTATAGATAATAATATAAATACAACACTTACTGCCAATGTAATTTTTGATGATATATCTCCTGTTATTAAAGCTCTTACCATTTCTGTAACTATTCCAAAATCAATCCAATTAAATATTAATAAACTTAATATTACTGATAATAACAATATTATAAATGAATATACTATTAATGTAAATCTTTCTAAAAATTTCATTTTACTTCTTCCTCTCTTGTTATAGATTTATTCTTCGTTTTGTTCTTCGCTTTCTTCGTTGTTATTTTCTTCTCTTTCTGTTTTTACACCTTGAACATGCACATTGACTTCTGATACTTTTAGACCAGTCATGTTTTCTACAGATTTTTTTACTCTGTTTTGAATTTCAAATGCTACATCTGGAATTCTTGAACCATATTCCACTATTATGTTTACATCAATTTTTACCTCTTTTTCTCCTGCATCTACTTTAATTCCCTTTGATAGGTTCTTTTTTCCACTTAATACTTCTGAAATTCCTCCAGCAAATCCTCCTGACATACTTGCAACACCAGAAACTTCTGATACAGCAACACCTGCAATTACTGCTACTACATCATTTGATATTTTTATTCCATCATTTGCTCCTTCTGTATTTTCTGCAATTTCTACAACTTCTTCTTTTTTTTCTTCTTGATTTTCTTCCATAAAAATCACTTTCCTTTCCTTAAAGAATAATTATTTAAAGTATATCAATTTTTTGCTTTTTTTACAACTATTTTCACAAAGAATTTACTTAACATCTAATTTTATTTCTAAGAAAAATCTTGATAAATCATCAAATTTGACTGTTGTCTTTTCTCCTGTTTTATTATTTTCTATTTCAAATTCATCTCCTTTTGATTTATCACCTAATACAATCATATATGGAGTTCCTAATATTTTTACATCTTTAATCTTTGCACCAATAGAAATATTGTCTCTATCATCAATTATTACTTTATATGATGTAAAAAATATCTTTTGTTCTATAGCTTCTGCTAATTCTACTTTTTCTTTGTCTCCCGGTTTTACAACTATTTGCAACATATATGGTGATATTTTCTCTGGTAAAACAAATCCACATGGTTGTCCATTTTTGTCATTTACAACACATTTTTCGTATAAAGCTGCTAATGTTCTACTAACACCAATTCCATAGCATCCCATGTAATACAACTCTTCTTTTCCTTCTTGGCTTATATATTTGCCATCCATCATTTCTGAATATCTTGTACCTAATTGGAAAATGTGTCCTAATTCCATTGTTCTTATTTCTTTAAAGTTTGAAATGTCTTCTATTCCATACTCAGCCTTTAAATATTCTTTATAATCTTCTCTTTCAAGGATTTCTGTATTTAAACCTACACCAGTTTCTTCATTATATAATATTTTGTCTTCTCCTTGTTCTGATATTAACATAAATTCTTCTGACTTCTTGCCGCCCATTGCACCATTATCTGCAACTATTGGAATTACATCTAAGCCTATTCTTTTAAAAATGCTTAAAAATGCTTTTCTTACATTTTCGTATGATTTTGCCATTCCCTCTTCATCTTTATCAAAGCTGTATGCATCTAGCATTGGGAATGACTTTCCTCTTAATAAATATCCTCTTGTTCTTATTTCATTTCTGTACTTTTCTCCAATTTGATAATATGTTACTGGCAATGTTTTGTAAGATTTTAGCTTTTCTTTTGCAAATTCTACCATTGCTTCTTCTCCTGTAGGTGCTAAACAAAATGTTCCTTTGTTTGATTCTGTTACTAACATTGTTCCGTCATTTACATAGTGTTCATATCTTCCAGAGTTTTTCCAAATTGTGTCTGGTTGTAATGTTGGTAATAATACCTCTATACATCCATGATAATTTAATTCATCTACTATTATTTTTTCTATTTTTCTTCTTAATAATAATGGTATTGTATTATATCCAAATAGCCCTGCTCCATATTGTACTAGTTGACCTGTTTGCAATAATATGCTTTGCCCTGGATACATTTTATCTATATTGTTTAATTTGGTTGTTCCCATTCCTGTTAATGATAATTTCATTTTTTATTCCTCCAATTCTTGTTTTTCATTTTCATTCTTATTTTCATTTTCTTTTGCGTCATCACTCGGCATTGGAGCCTCTGTTTCTATTAATTCTTCTATTATTATCTGCCTATTTGAATCTAATTTATATCTTGGTAGTTCTGGTAATTTAGCCAAATTTTCATATCCAAACATCTTTAAAAACTCTGGTGTTGTTTTGTATGTTGTTGGCCTTCCTGGTAAATCAGCCTTTCCAGCATCTTCTATTAATCCATAATCTAACAATTTATATATTGTTCCATCACTGTTTACACCTCTTATTGCTTCTATTTCTGCTCTTGTTGCTCTTGGATTATACGCGATTATTGCAAGTGTTTCTAATGCTGCTTGTGATAAATTTGGTTTTGCTCTTTTATCCAAAATTGGATAAATGTAGTCATAATATTCTTTTTTACTACATAACTGATAACCATTGTCTACTTTGATTATTTCTATTCCTCTTTCTTTGTATTCTATTTGCATGCTTTTTATTATTTCTGCAATTTGATTTTTATCTATTTCTAAAGCTAGTACTAATTCTTCTTCTGTTACAATTCTGCCTGCAGAAAATAGTACTGCTTCTATTATTGCTTTAATTTTTTGTATTTCCATAATTCACCTACATCTCTTTTTTTGTCGCATATATTTTCTCATGTTTTCCACATTATGTCAAGATTATATTAAATAAATTCCTCCCATACTAAATTTGCTAAATCAATCCCTTTAGGAGTAAGCCTTATTGTATTTGTATCTACAGCTATTAAGTTCTCATCAACCAACTTATTCAACTCATTTCTAAATAAATAAATCGGATTTTTCACAAATTTAGCTTTAAAATCATTTATATTTACTCCACTTATCTTTCTTAACCCCAGCAACATATACTCTTTTTCTGTATCATGCTCTTTTTGAATTTCATGGATTATCCTATTTTTAGCCAAATCTCCTAATTTTATATTTTTTATGTATTCTTCAATATCTGTTGTATTAGAATATCTTGTAATATCTCTGTAAGAATGTGCAGAAGCACCAAAGCCAAAATATTGATACTGATTCCAGCAATTCATATTATGTCTAGATTCATACCCTGGTTTGGAAAAATTAGAAATCTCATAATGTATATAACCATTTAATTCTAAAGTATTTTTAACATACCAATACATATTTCTTTCTATTTCTTCGTCTGGAAGCTCCAATTGTCCATTTTGTATTTTATTTGCAATAGGAGTTCCATCCTCTATAATAAGTGAATATACAGATATATGTTCTGGTTGCAATTTTATAATCTCTTCTAAGCTTTCTTTTAAATCCTTTATTCTTTGGTTTGGTAAGCCTAGCATTAAGTCTACATTTATGTTTTTGAATCCAACTTTCCTTGCTAATTGATATGTTTCTAAAAACTGTTCAAAATTATGAATCCTTCCAATCTGCTTTAATAGTTCATTTTGAGTAGCTTGCAAGCCTATACTTAATCTATTAATTCCACATTCTTTATACTCTTTAAGCTTTTTTTCTGTAACAGTACCTGGATTGACCTCGATTGTAATTTCCGCTTCTTTATTTACCCTTTTCTTTTTGATTTCTTTAATAATTTGCTTTATATATTTACTATCTATATATGAAGGTGTACCTCCACCTATATAAATTGTAGAAATCCATGACTGAATGTTTTGCATTTTTATTTCTTTTACTACAGATTTAATATATTCTTCTATCAAATTATCTTTATTGCAATACGAAATAAAATCACAGTAATCACATTTGTGTTTACAAAATGGAATATGAACATATATTCCTAGTTCTCTATTTTTCATTAGCTATCTCCATTATCTTTTTTAATCTATAATTTACTCCTGATTTTCCAACAGCTTGTT
>ENA-OUQF01000738-OUQF01000738.1-human-gut-metagenome-genome-assembly--contig:-NODE-738-length-23016-cov-5.133574_pt1 | contig 23016 bp, 20 predicted proteins | sample MGYA00237947_ERZ548826 | MGnify/ENA primary metagenome ERZ548826 (study PRJEB26490, sample SAMN05194701) | human gut metagenome | biome: terrestrial biome; feature: human-associated habitat; material... | reverse complement strand
TCGGCGGAACCAGATGCAGGAGGTCCTCCGTGGCAGACGAATCAAGAATCCAGCCTGCTGCCTGCTCCTTGCTCAGAATCAGCGGCATCCGATCATGTATGGCTTTCATAGAACCATTGGCCGCCGTGGTGATGATGCAGTAGGACGGAGCGCCGTTTTGCATCAGCGTCAGACCAGCCAGATACATCGCCTGATTGCGCCCTTGCTGAAAGAAATACTTATGCTTTTCCGCATCCCATTCGTAGAAGCCGGAGGTTGGAACAATGCACCGCCGCTGCCGGACGCTGTCCCGGAACAGCGGCTTTTCCAACACGGATTCCGCCCGTGCATTGATAACCAGCGAGGTCGGCAGCTTATAGCCCCACATTTGAAGCACCGGCTGGATACGGCCGTGTTCTTCATGCAGGACCGGCATAACGGCAGTTGGGCGAATCTCGCCCTGCGGCACGCTGTTTTGCCCATATCGGCGCTCGACCGCCTTGACGATCTGCGTCAGCTCTGCATTCTGTTCCGCTGAAAAGAGATACCGTCCGCACATGACAAACCTCCGCATAATCCATTTGTACCTATTATAGCACGTCATTGTCCGTTTAACGGGACTTATTTGCTGCAGCCGCAAATTTCCTCTTGATTTTATAAAACATTCGTTCTATTATCTGGGCATGGAAAGGAGCTGGTGTGGATGGGACGGCACATTTTGCATATAGACATGAACTGTTTTTACGCTTCCGTTGAAATGCAGCGACACCCCGAATACCGGAACGTGCCGCTGGCGGTCTGCGGTTCGCAGGAGGATCGGCATGGGATCGTCCTGACAGCGAATTATCTTGCCAAGCCGCGCGGCGTGAAGGTCGGACAGGCAATCTGGCAGGCCAAGCAGGTTTGCCCGGAGCTGGTCACGCTGCCGCCGGATATGTCCGAATACATCCGCTTCAGCCATATGGCGCGGGAGATATACGAGGACTATACCGACCAGATCGAGCCGTTCGGTCTGGATGAAAACTGGCTGGATGTGACCGGAAGCGTCGGCTGCAAAGGTTCTCCGATGGCGATTGCGCAGGAGATCAGTGAACGGATCAAGTTTGAACTCGGTATCACAGCCAGCATCGGCGTTGCGGATAACAAGATCACAGCCAAGCTCGGCAGCGATTACAAAAAGCCGGACGCCATTACGCGGATCGAAGCGGACAACTACAAAGAAATCGTGTATCCGCTTCCTGTAGACGATCTGCTCTATGTCGGTCCCGCGACCAGCCGCAAGCTGCACGGCATCGGTGTTCACACGATTGGGCAGCTTGCAGAGCTGGATACAGATTGCCTTGTCCATAAGTTCGGCAAGATGGGCATTGTCCTCAAAACCTTTGCGATGGGGCAGGATCGTACTCCGGTCACGAAAACCGATCACATTCCGACGATCAAGTCCGTTGGCAACAGCGCAACGACACCGCGCGATATGACCTGTGACGAGGATGTCCATCTGATGCTGTTGCTGCTGGCCGAGAGCGTGACCTCACGGATGCGGGAACTCTGCTCCAAATGCACGACGGTCGAGGTTTCCGTTCGGGATACCGGCCTGTCATGGTTCACGCGGCAGCGAAAGCTGCCCATGCCGTCCTGCTCCAGCGACGAGCTTGCAGAGGTGGCATTCCAGCTTTTCAAGGCGAATTACCGCTGGCAAAGCCCCATCCGGAGCATTGGCATTCGCGGCTCCGGACTTGTGGAGGTCTCTCCGTTTGCGCAGTGCTCTGTTTTCCCGGAGGATCAACGCCGGGAACGCTGGGAGCAGCTCGACAAAACCGTGGACGGATTACGCAACCGTTACGGTTATCATAGCATCCGCAGAGCCGTCATGTACGGCGATCAGCTGCTCGGCAGCATCAACCCGCGCGACGATCACACCGTCCACCCGGTCGGTTTCTTTGGAGGATAGCGATGGACAGAGAGAAGAAATATGTGCCGGTGCTTGTGCGCTTCGACGCAGAGGGCAAAATGCGCCCGGTCGAGATCGAATTTGAGGAAGGGCAGGTCTTCGCTGTCGACCGCATTCTCGACGTGCGCCGGGCCGCCTGCCAGAGTGTCGGCGGCGTCGGTGACCGCTACACCTGCCGGATCATGGGCAAGGAGACGTACCTGTGGTTTGAAAAAGGACGCTGGTTTGTGGCGGCAAAGATATAAGCAGCAGGAAAACAAATGGCAGCGCTCGAATGTCCGGAAAGCATTTGAGCGCTGCCATAACAGCTTTATTCTTTGGGGATTGCAACGCCTGTACCAATAAGCGAAGCATAGCGGAAATCGTTCGGATTTGCCCGGACGATCCAGTCGATGTAAGAGTCGACCAGCTGTGCCGTCAGCAGATACCCTGCTGCCGTTAGATGGCCGTTCAGATAGCATTGCTCGTGAAATGCGGCATCATAAACGGGGCCGTACTGATAAAGATCAATGACGTAGGCGTTATCAAAATGCTTTGCCAGTGAACATATCGCTGACCAATGTGGTTTTGCAATAAGGATATCGTGGTCTTTGTTTTCACGCGGCATGGTTACAAAAAAGAATTTTGCGTCTGGTTGAATTTCTTTTAACCGCATGACAATCTGAGCATAGTAACCTGATATGTAATGACCTTTGTCAAGGGGCAATTTTGCGAAACAGAGATCACCACAGCATTAAATTGTCCGAAAGGCATCATGAAAGAGTCCTGGTATCAGTTCTCGGCATTGGCCACTCTGATATACGCGGATTGGTTACCGCAGGTCAATGGTCCACCGGGAGTGCTGCCGTCTAAAAGCGTGGATCACCAATCTGTGCCAACATAGTTACTTCGTAGATCACTCGAACCTTGAAGAATCAGAACTCCTTCAAGATACCTTTCGGTAAATTACTTTGGCTGCCGCGCAGCCCTTGCTTTCCTCAAATAACAGAGGGGCGGGAATGTCAAGGCCGTAGCCGCGAAGCGGTGCGTCAGCAGCCTTGACATTGCTGGCACACTGTTATACTACCTTGGTTTGCTTAGGCAATGCGGTCTGTCATCATACCCCAGATAAAGCAGGCCAATTCACGGGCAACAGCGGTCTTCGCCACATTGGTGCGTTTGCTTTTGGAAAGGATCATTTTATAATACTTTCTGCGCAGACGCTCATTGGCTCTGTCTGCATAGGCAATGACTTCCGAAGTGTTGCCTGCCTGTCGCTTTTTTAGCGCGGCGGATTTATATCCCACCTGCCCTTTGGTGTAGCTTTGCGCGGCGTCTACGAGTAAGGTTCTGACATGGGCGTTGCCTGCTTTTGTAATACCAAGTCTGTTTACGGATTCACTACTGGAGTCCTCGCCTGGAACCAGACCGATATAGGACGCAAACTGATTCGCGGAAGCAAAGCGATGGAAATCGCCCACTTCGACCATAGTAGCCAAAGCGGTATGGGTCTTGATACCAAGGAAGCAGGACAGCTTCTTCACACCTTCACTGTAAGCTTTCATGGCAGCCAGTTCTTCAATGCGCTGATCCAGTCGTTCCAGCTTGTCGGACAGGGCTTGGAATGTCAGAAGATATTCAGACAGAATCTCAGAATAGAGTCCTTCCGGTTTCAGGGATCTGAGCCACGCAATGTGTGCCACTGTCCAGTGATTCTTGGTAGCGGTGTAGCTGTAACCATGGCGCAGGCAGAATGCCAGGATCTGCTGCTTTACCTTTTTCAGTGCCAGCCTGTGGTCATCCCGCATTCGAAGAAACACCTTTACTTCCTCATCCTGCGTAGTCGGAACATGGACAGGACTGAAATTGTTGGATGCCAGACACCGGGCAATGAGCGCAGCATCCCGCTTGTCGGTCTTAATCTTTTTCTTTCCGGCGGGCTTCATCATGGTGGTGGGCGCGAGGATAACGCAGCTCACGCCGTGCTGGGTCAGCTGGTGATACAATGTAAACCCGAGGCACCCAGCCTCATAACCGCATACAAAGTCAACATCCTTTCGGAATGCTTTCCGAACAAATGTCAGATACTTAAGGATCTGGTTGTAATCCGGCTCCAGTTTCTGCGTGTAGAAAATTTTATCCTGAATCATATCGTGGCAACAAACCGTAAAATTTTCTTTATGGACATCCATTCCGACGAAAAGTGTGGTATAATACATATAGCGACCTCCATTTGTATGCGGTAATCCCTGTTTTGTAGTCTTGAATACCTACATTATACAGGTAAATCCACGTTCCTACAAATGCGAGGTCATTACATATTGTCTAAAAAACTATCTCCGTTATTCCGCCAATTGTCAGGATCAATATCATCCACAGAGCCTACTAACTGGTGACTCTTTGTGCTACCGATGGACGAATGCTCTTTTCACACCAGCAGTATTTGGGCTTATTGATTCGTCCGAATCCTGCTTCATCCTGGAACATAAGTTGTACTTCTTGATGTGGATGACCAGACTTATTTACATAATCCTTTAGTTGTAAGCGTCAAACCTCCCCGCGTATAAAAGGCCGCCATCTCAAGGAGAACTGTTGCTCACCGAGATGGCGGTCTTTTATTTATGAGGCATATAGCATTCTTCCGGAGCATTTGCGGGAAGCAGCTTTTCAGCCCATGCTTTGTTAGTTTCGCTCAGTTGCGGCGCGTTTTGCAGGAGCCATAGCAGATAACGGTACGGATCTAAGCCGTTCGCCTTCGCCGTTTCAATCAGACTGTAGATCACGCTGCTGGCCTGTGCGCCGCCCGGCGTGTTGGCAAACAGCCAGTTCTTCCTGCCCATCACAAATGGTTTCATGCTGCGCTCGGCACGGTTGTTGCTCAGCTCCAGACGGCCATCCTCCAGATACCTCGTCAGGTACGGCCATTACTCCCACAAGTAATGGATCGCCTTTCCCAACGCAGATTTCGGCGCAGTTCTCGCCTGCATCTCATTTGCCCACGACAACAGCGCGTCTAAAACAGGTTTCTCCTGTTCCAGCCGCTTCTTATACCGCTCCTCCGGCGTCAGCTCCGCCAATGCCTGCTCCAGCTTGAAAAGCCGGGAGCAATAGCATTCGCCAATCGCTGCCGGCGAGTTCTTTTGCATCTCCTTGGGCAGCGTTTGCAAAGCCTCGTCAAATTTTCGCCGCGCATGTGCCCAGCAGCCCACCACACGGATGTTCCCCGGCAATCTGTGGTAGCCCTGGTATCCGTCCGCGTGCAGCCAGCCCGAGAAGCCTTTCAGGAAAGCCTCCGCATGCTCCGCTTTTCGGGTGGGCTGGTACTCATACAGTACAATGGCCTGTTTCGCACAGCCACTGGTGCGGTACAGCCACATGTAGGACTTGCTGGTAGAGGAACGTCCCGGCTCTTTCAGCACCTGCAAGGTCGTCTCATCCGCGTGCAGCGCCGGTTCCTTGCAGAGCTGCTTATGCAGCAAATCACAGACCGACTGCAGCCACTTCTCTGAGGCCTTCAACAGCCAGTTGGCCATGGTCTGCCGGGACAGCTTCAAGCCCTGACGATTGAATTCCTGTTCCAGCCGGTACATAAGTAAAGCTCAGCTGCTCCATGACCATCTGCTCCGCCTGTTCCGAAGAACGGCCGAACAGCTTCTTTTTGGACAGCTTCAGCTGCTCCAGCAGCCACTCATTCTGCAGTGTCAGGCTGGTGATGACCTGTGCCTGCTCCTGAAATCGCTCATATTCCGCACGGGAAATGGTGACCATTTCCGCCGTGTTACTTGTCTGCATTTCTCTGTTTTCTATGCAGACATTATACCGCAGAACACGGCAGAAAGCCAGTGTTTTCAATGGTTTCCGCCCGTTTTCCCTGCTCAGGCAGCGGTCAATCCCGTTACCGGGCGGTGGGCTTTCGGCTGCTCAATTTTTAGACCTTCCATGAGCCAGCGGTACTGCTGCGGCGTTAGCACCTTTACCTCGGATTCAGAGCGCGGCCACTGGTATGCGCCCTGTTCCAGCCGCTTGTACAGCAGGATGAAGCCGTCCTTCTCCCAGTACAAGCCCTTGATACGGTCTCGCCGCCGCCCGCAGAACAGGAACAGTGTGTTGGTAAATGGATCCAGCTCAAACTGCTGCTGGACGAGGCGCGCCAGGCCGTCTATGCCTTTGCGCAGATCTGTGTAGCCACAGGCAATATAGACTTTATCTGCGCCGGTGAAGTCGTTCAGCATAAACGGCCCGGGCTTTTCGATAGCTGTTATTCTTAATTAAAATGCGGCAGGTATCGTCAGGAAACGCCATATTTTTCAAGCAGTGCGGGCCAGACAGCCTCATCCGGGGCGATGATGTCGCCGGAGGTGGTGTATTCGGCCTCGACCGCTTCGCCGGAGAGATACGCAATGGCGATATCCACGGAGGTCTTGCCCATATAATCGGGCGGATTGTCAATCAGCGCGATCATGATTTTCGCGTCGGTATCGACCATCAGCTGCAATGCCTCGGCGTTTTTGTCAACAGCCACGATTTTGACATCCTGACCGGATTTGACGACTGCGTCATAAGCGCCGAGTGCCATGGAAACGGAGTTGAACTGGATAACGTCAATATCGGAATGGGCCTGGAGCAGATTTTGAACAGCGTTATAAGAATCATCACGGCTCCAGTTGCCCGGCTGCTTGTCGACGACCTCCCAGCCAAGCTCCGCATACGCAGCCTCTGCACCGGCGGTTCTTGCAATGCTGGACGAAGCACCGGTCTTGCCCTCGATGATTGCTACCTTTCCGCTTTCAATCCCCGTCTTGGCTGCTGCTGCGTAAGCAAGATCATAGCCAAGGTCGTAGTTGTTGCTGCCGATGAAGCTCAGCGTTTCAACCGAAGCGTTCGTGATAGGGCTGTCAAGAACGATAATGGGGATTCCGGCTTCGTTCAGCTTTTCAATTGCGGGCGTCAGACCCTCGCTGTCTGCGGGGCAGATGATGAAGCAGTCCGGTGCGTCGAGCAGTGCCTGCTCAACGAGCTGTATCTGTTCCTCATTGCTGTCAGCGGTCAGCGGGCAGAGAACCTCAAGCTGGATCCCCTTTGCTTCGGCCTCAGCTTTTGCGCTGTCGACCATTTCGACCCAGAAATCATTGCCCATCTGCTTGACGAGCAGAACGACGTGCATATCGGCGGGTGCTTTTTCCTCAGCGGGGGCCGCTTCCTCAGTCGGTGTGCTTTCGGCAGGAGCGGCTTCCGTTTTGGCGTCTGTTGCGGCGGGGGCGGGTGTGGGCTGCTTTGCTGCGCAGCCTGCGAATAAACAGACAAGCAGAGCGGCAGTGAGCAAGAGTGCGGTGAGTTTCTTCATTTTTTGTTCCTCCTAATTCTATTTTATCGCATCCGCGATAGTCGACGTATATCAGACTTTCTTCTTTTTTGTGTTGAGGCTTTCCGCGATAACTGCGAGGATGATGACGGCACCGAGCACAAACTGCTGCCATTCGGCGGCGATGCCGAGATGAAGCAGACCATTTGTCAAAACCAGCATAATAAGCGCTCCGACAATTGCATTTGTAACCTTGCCTTTTCCGCCGCCAAATGCGTTGCCGCCGATCAGAGACGCGGCGATGGCACGGATCGGAAAGCTTGCGCCGAGCGTAGCATCAACGCCGCCAAGGAAGGACATGTACATGATTCCCGTTACAGCGGACAGGATACCGACAGCAACAAAAACGATCATTGTGATCTTCTTCGTCTTGATTCCGGAGATCGCGGCCGCCGCGTCATTGGTACCCGTTGCGTAGACCTGACGGCCAAACACGGTTCGTCCCATTACAAAGGCAAGAATCCCAATAATGACGACGGAAATCAGAAGATAATTATACTTCGTGGATTGCATCATGGCCTTAAAGCCGGGAGGGAAGTCATAGACGGAGCTCCCGTTTAAAATAACATAGCAAAGACCGGTGAGGATCCACTTCATGGAGATCGTGGCGATATAGGGCGGAACCTTGATTACGGCAATCAACGTTCCGTTCGCGACGCCGATGACAGCGCCGACCAAGACGGAAACCGCGATACCGAGCAAAACATTTTGCGTCGCCTTCATGGTAAGCGCCGCGAGCGTTGCGGAAAACGCGACAGTTGCGCCAATAGAAAGGTCGATGCCCTTCATGATAATGACCATCGTCATTCCGGCTGCCAGCAGCAGAAGAACTGGGAATTGATCGAGAATAATGTTGAGCAGATTTGTCCAGTTATGAATGGACCAGAAGGTTTTTGTCGTACAGGAGAAGAACACAAGAAGCAGAAGCAGAACGATGACTCTGGAATAACGATCGAGGAAACTGCGGAGCTTTACAGATTTCATGAATAATACATCCTCCTCATCGCTTTTTTCGCTTTCCTGCGTTCATTGATTACGTCCATCAGGATGATGCAAAGGATGAAAATCCCGACGCAGGCCTGCTGCCAATAAACAGACAGGCCGATCAGCTGGAGGCCGTTTTTAACAATGGCAATAAACAGCGCGCCAAGAACGGTTCCGCCCAGTCCGCCTTTTCCTCCGTCAAAGGTCGTGCCGCCGACAATAACAGCGGCAATCGCGTTGAATTCATACCCGTCAGCGGTTGTCGGCCCCATAGAATTTGTTTTGGACAGAAGCAGGAACCCGCAAAGGCCGGCGAATGATCCGCTGAGAAGATAAATCATGAAATTTGTTTTCTTCACATTAACGCCGGATACCTCCGCACAGATTTCAGAATCGCCGACCGCATATATGTGCATGCCAAAGCGCGTGCTGCGCAGAAGGAAGATCATCAGGCCTGTGACAACAACAGTGATCAGGAGCAGAACCTTGATCCCCCAGAGGCTGCCGTCGCCGAGAAAACGAACGGTTTTATTGTATCCGGAGATGATATTGCCGCCGGTGATGACCTGTGCCAGCCCGAATCCGATGCTCATGGTAGAGAAGGTAATGAGCCAGTTGTCAAATTTTTTATAACCGATCATAAATCCGTTGAACGCGCCGATCAAAGCGCCAACGCCAACCGCGATCAAAACCGCAATCAGGACGTTCCACGCATTCGGATCTTCGAGCGAATGCAGATAAACAGCGCTGACCATGCCGGAAAACGTCGCGGTGCCGCCGACAGACAAATCGATTTTTCCGGACAGAATCGCCATGGTGGCGCCGATGGAAATAATCAGAAGCACAGACGTGTTTTTCAGAACATTTTCAATGTTCAGCGGGTTTGTAAAATTCTTTGCGGTAAAGCTGAACAACACGCTGACAAGCAGAATGCCCCAGAAAATACCGGGAATTTTGGAGAGCACCGCCGATCCCTTCTTCATGTTGCCTCCCTCCCTTCGATAATCAAGCGCATGATCTCCTCCTGCGCAAAGCCTTTTTCAGGATCACGGGTAAGCTCGCCCGTGATCTCGCCGTCCTTCATGGTATAGATCCTGTCGGAAAGTCCGATGAGCTCCGGCATATCGGAGGAAATAATCAGAACAGCCTTTCCCTGATTGGCCAAATCGTTGATAATACCGTAGATTTCAGCCTTCGCGCCTACGTCGATCCCGCGTGTCGGCTCATCGAAAATAATCAGATCACTGTCTGTAAGCAGCCATTTTGCGACAACGACCTTTTGCTGATTGCCGCCGGAAAGCTCAATGACCGGCTTTTCACCGGAGGTTGTCATGATCCGCAGGGCTCTGATTTGTTCGCTGGTCAGTGAGACCTCCCTTTGCCGCTGAACGATGCCGCGGGGGAAGAGCTTTGGTAAAATGACCTGTGTTATATTTTCCCGGATCGTTTTAGGAAGGAAAAGCCCCTCCTCCTTCCGGTTCTCCGGCAAAAAGGCCATGCCGCTGCGAATCGCGCGATTCGGCGAATGTCTGGCGACCGGGATTTCCTTTCCGTTTACAACAAGGCAGCCGCTGTCGATCGGATCATAGCCGAAAATTGCTTTTGCAACCTCAGTCCGGCCAGCGCCGACCAGCCCGGCGAGGCCGACAACCTCATTGGCATGCACACACAAATCGACATTGCGGAAGCGAAGACCGGTAAGCTTTGTTGTTCGAAGGCGCTCGATGCCCGGCTCCAGATAGGTTCGATTATAAACGTCTTCAATTTTCCGCCCGACCATCATTGTAATCAGCTCCTGCAGCTGCAGCGTCGCGACGTCGCGCGTACCGACAAAGCACCCGTCACGCATGACGGTCACACGGCTGCCAATCTCCATGATCTCTTCGAGTCGGTGCGAGATATAAATAATGCTGACGCCCTGCGATTGAAGCTGCCGGATAATCCGGAAGAGATTGCGGATCTCCTTGGAGGTGAGGGAGGAGGTGGGCTCATCCATAATCAGAACCTTATTCCGCATGGAAATTGCCTTTGTGAGCTCAACCATCTGCTGAAGCGCGATGCTTAAATCCTTCACGAGCGTCGTAGAGGAGATATCCAATCCCAGACTGTCAAGTACACGCTGACATGCGGCATTCATGGCGCGCTTATCGACGAACCCGGCTTTTGTGACGGGCTCGCGTCCGACAAACACATTCTGCGCAACAGTCCGGTTCGACATCATGTTCAGCTCCTGATGGATAATTCCGATTCCGCCCCTCTGCGCATCGACAACGGAATGCGGGGCATACGGCTTTCCATCCAAGGTCAAACTTCCTCGTTCAATTGAATAGATCCCGGCCAGCATCTTGACAAGCGTAGATTTTCCCGCGCCGTTTTCACCGATCAGGACATGAACCTCACCTCGGCGTATCTGAAAGCCGACATCGTTGACAGCGACGACACCGGGGAAGCTCTTGTATAGATGCTGAATGTCTAGCATGGTGTCCGAGCTTTGGCTGTGAACGATAGTTTCCATATATTGGCTCCTTTCGTTTTTTCAGGAATACTGCTTCAAACCGGATGAGCGCGAAAGCGATTCAAGCTGGTTTGGAACCGACAGTCTCCGAATGACAACAAAAAACTGCCGGCAGCAGATCGTCTCCTGAAAGAAATACAAGCAATAACCGTGCCAAGATTCGCAGGCAGGAAACGCACACGTCTGTTTTTCGCGATACGTGCAAAAAATATAAATGAAACGCTGCACCGGAAGACCAAGGTGCAGCGTTTCGTTTCATGATTTCAAAAATGAAATATCAATTCCGTACTCTCGCATTCTGCGCCAGAGTGTTGTAGTACTGATCCCGAGCAGCTTTGCGGCGTCGGCACGCCTCCAATGCGCGGCCTCCAGAGCCTGCTCGATCATCGCACGCTGGCTGCTTCGGACAGCCGCTGCGCCGGAAGGGCCCGGGGGCGACGGCTGAAATTCCGGCAATACCTCACGCAGCGTCTGCATGGTAACGGTGCTCCCGTTACAGACAATGCAAAGCCGTTCGATCAGATTTTCAAGCTCTCGCACATTTCCTTTCCATGGGTTCTGACGAAAAAAAGTCATGCCCTCCTCTGGTATTTCAACCGGCGGAAGGGAAAGCTGCTTGGATTTTTTTCGAATCAGAGCCCTTACAAGCAGCGGGATGTCGTCCGGCCTTTCGCGCAGCGGCGGGATCATCAGCCGCAGCACATTCAGACGATAAAAGAGATCCAGCCGGAATTTTCCGTCCGAGACGGCCTTTTGCAGATTGCGATGCGTCGCCGCGATGATCCGCACGTCGATTGGAATGATCCGGTCACCGCCGACGCGCATGATCTGCTTTTCCTGAAGCACACGGAGTAGATTTGCCTGGAGATTCAACGGAATTTCGCCAATTTCGTCCAGAAAAAGAGTTCCCTTGTTCGCAAGCTCAAAATATCCCTTTTTCCCGTTTCTGCGTGCTCCGGTAAAGGCGCCCTCTTCATAGCCAAAGAGCTCGCTTTCCAGAAGATTTTCCGGAATAGACGCACAGTTGATTGCGACAAACGGGCCGTTTTTCCGCGGACTTGCGATGTGAATGCCCTGTGCGAGCATTTCCTTTCCGGTTCCGGTTTCGCCGGTAATCAACACAGTTGAATTTGTCATGGCATATCGCCGTGCCTGCGCGATCAGACGCTGCATGTTTTCGCTGCATGTTGAAATATCATCAAGCGTTGTGCCTGCAACATGCCCCCGCATGACGGTTTCCTTCCGGGCCCGGCCCTCCATCTCCGTAATATCCTTTACATAGTGCAGTGTGAGAACGGTTCCCTCCGCTTTCCCGTCAACACAGACCATGCGCGAGTGGATCATGATCCTGCTGCCGTTAAGCTCATAGATACCGCCAAGCGTTGCGTCGGATTCGGGATGCAGCATGCTGGATGGCAGAAATGGCATGTAGGTCTGAATGGAATGCCCGATGGCGCTCTGGTCGGTGCCGAGCATCGAGCGTGCAGTCAGATTCATCAAAATCAGCTGTCCGTTTCCGTCCGTTGCCAGAATTCCTTCATAGGAGTGATCGAGAATGGTACGGATCTGCTCCGCACGGAAGCGTTCGGAATATTGAAGCTGGTAAAGATCGACCGCCCGCTTCATGGCAGAAGCAATGGTGCTTTTCCCCGTGTAGAGGAGAACACCGTTGATTCCATAGCTGATTGCGCATTGAATTTCGTTTTGACCGCCGAGCATGATTTCTACGCCGAGCTGCTTTGCCTGCTGAATGGTCTCCGGTAGCTGCTCCAGATCGGATAAAATCCATTCCGAAACTTCCAGACCAAACGGTTCGCCGAGCGCGCGGCAGCCATAGACAAGATCAGCGGGGCCAATCACACCGATACGTGTGCCGAATTTTCTCGCATGGGACAAGCCCTTAACAATATCGTATGGACTTGCGCTTAAATCAATGACCGGAATACTGAGATGGCGCGAGATGGCAAGCGCCGTCATATTCCGGCTCACGATCAGCTTTGCGCCCTGCTCATAATACCGTTCGGCAAGCTGCAATCCAGATTCGCCGTATCCTACGTCAAAGACCCAGCCATCAAGCTTCAGCTCACGCGCGACCTCCTCCGCCATGACGGCCATTTCTTCATATGGGGCGATGAAAACAAAAATACTTTTCATGAGAACCTCCGTAAAACTCGGAACCGAGAAGATATTCGTATTTTCAAATATACGGGATAGATGAAATGAATGCAAGCATAACCTTCAAATTTGAAATAAATTCCTTGCGCGTACAGCTGCTGCATGGAGTGCATTTCTGGCACGGTATTTGCTTCACATAGAAGTGAAGCTATATTCTGCGCATCCTGCGCAGCAGAAACGGAGGATATTATATGTTGGAAAGAAATCAGCTGGAGATCCAGCAAAAGCTGCAGGCGCAAATGGAAAAGGACGGCCTTGACGCGATGATCATCACGCAGCCGGAGGCGGTTTTCTACTGCACCGGATTTGCGAGTCAGTTCCTGTATATTTCAAATCGAATCGGCATGGCGCTGGCAGTTGTGCCGAAGCACGGAACTATCACGCTGCTCGTCAGCGGATTTGAAAAGCTTGCCGCAGAGCAGGCTGTTGATCGGGCTCACGTTACAGTGGCGGACTATCCGGTGTGGATTTATATCCGGGATCTGGACGACGGAAGAGAGAAGGAAGCACAGCCGGACATGAACCAGACGTTCCGCATGGCGGTAGAAGCGGTTGGTGAGATCCGCGCGGACGGAAGGATCGGCGTGCAGTTTGACAGCATGCCGTTTCAAAAGTGGGAATATCTGTGCGGTATCTATGGCGCAGACCGCCTGGCTGACTGCGAGCCGACGCTCAGAAAGGTACGCGTCTTCAAGACTGCGTGGGAGATCGAGCTGCTGCGTGAAAATACAAGATTCCTCGAGCAGGGGATGTACAACACTTTCCGGCAGATCGTTCCCGGCATGTCAGAGCAGGAGATCGCAAGCATATGGAATCGGGAATGCTTTGCGCTGTCCGATGAGATTTATAATGTTTTCCATACGCATGTCGTCGGGAAGAACTGGTCGCCGCGGCTGATCCCGGACGGAAGACAGTTTGTCAAGGAAGGCGACGTGATTCGAATGGACGGTGCAGTCTGGCGGAAGGGCTATGGCTCTGATCTTGGCCGCGCAGCGGCAATCGGAGGCAAGGCGGCAAAGCCGGAAATGGATCGCGTCTATGCAGCCCTGCACGCCGGTTACGACAGATTGATTTCCATGGTTGGCCCGGGCGTTCGTCTGTGCGATGTGTTCCATGAGGTTGTGACGACCGTTCAGCGATATATTCCGGAATACCAGCGCGGACATGTCGGCCATTCCCTGGGCTGCAATCGGTTCTCGGAGGAGTATCCGTTTATTTCGCCGACCGAAACCTCAACCTTCGAGCCCGGTATGATCTTCTGCACAGAAGTTCCGTATTACAGCTCGGAATTTAACAGCTATAATTTGGAGGATACGCTACTCATTACAGACAATGGCGTGGAGCTGTTCTCACATATTCCGGATACGCTCAGCTGGACAGGTGTGAGCGAGAGATAAGGAGAGACAGAATGTCGGTTCATACTTCTTTTTTGGATGCGTTGACGCCGTCCGCCATCCGTGCGATCACGGCAAGGATGCGGGATAAAAAGCGGGATGGTGTAAATGTCGTGAATTTTGCAGGCGGTATGCCGGATGAAGCGACGTTTCCGGCTGCGGAATTCGCGGCGATCACAGCGGAAATTTTGCGTGATGAGGGCGGCGCGGCCCTGCAATATGCGGCCTCCGACGGATACGATCCGCTTCGCGCCTCAATCGCGGAACTGATGCGAAAGGTTGGCGTGGAAACAGACTTTCGGCATATCGTCATAACCTGCGGCTCGCAGCAGGCCTTGAGCTATCTGACGCGCGCATTGGTAGAGCCGGGAGATGTGGTTGTCTGCGAGGCACCGAGCTATGTTGGCGCGCTGGACACCTTCCGGACGCAGCAGGCGCGTGTGGTCGGGGTGGAAATGGATGAGGACGGTATGCGCATGGATGTGCTGGAGGCAATTCTCCGGGAAACGCGCCCAAGGTTTATTTATACCATTCCGGACTTTCAGAATCCAACAGGCCGATGCATGTCGCTGGAGCGCAGAAAGCAGCTCGTTGCGCTTGCAGAGCAGTACGACACATATATCATAGAGGATGCGCCATACAGTCTGATTCGCTTCAGCGGGAGCGGCAGACCTGCAGCCAAAAGCTTTGATACGACAGATCGCGTGATCTATCTTGGATCCTTTTCCAAAACAATTTGCCCCGGCATCAGGATCGGCTGGATCCACGCGGATGCGCATACGCTGCAGCAAATCATCTATTTGAAGATGCGCGACGATTTACAGGTCTGTAATCTGGCGCAGCGGCTGGCGGATGGATACCTGCGCAGATATGATTTTGACGCGCATTTGAAGGATGTCAGCGAGCGCTACAGGCGGCGCAGAGACCAAATGCTGCAGGCGATCGAAGACAGCTTCCCGAGGGACTGTCATGTTGTTGTGCCGAAGGGTGGAATCTTCCTGTGGGTGTACCTGCCGGAGCGGCTTGATGCGCAAACGGTTTTTGACGTTGTATTTGAGCATGATCTTGCGTTCGTACCGGGAACCTTCTTCTATCCGGATCGATCCGAAAAAAATACGATGCGTCTGAACTTCTGCACGAACGACGAAGCGGTCATCGCACAGGAAATCCGCAGAATGGGCAGCATAATAAGCGATTTGGCTCAGATGTGAGAATAGGAGGCGAGATACAGTTGGAGAATGAAATCTATTCCATTCGGCTGCCGAGGGAGGTTTATTCCGGCGCGGGGAGCATTCAGAAATTACGGGAGGTTCTGCGCAGGAAAAAACAAATTCTGCTTCTGGCAGACCCGGTTCTTGTGAAATTGGACTATCTGTGCTCGGTTCTGGAGCTTCTGGAGCAGGAAGGAAAAGCATGGAGCCTGGAAAGCGAGATCCCCTCCGAACCGCAGGCACAACAGATCGAAGCTGTTCTGAACAAATGCCGCGGGATGCACTGCGATTGTGTGCTGGGCATCGGCGGCGGAAGCGTGCTGGATACGGCGAAGCTACTCGCGCTCCTTCTTGAAACAGAAAAAAGCGTTTTTGATCTGATGCAGAACCCTTCAATCGAGGAAACCCGGTTGCTCCCGCTTGTTCTTGCCCCGACAACAGCCGGAACCGGCTCTGAGGCAACGCCGAACGCAATTGTAACGGACACGAGCCGCAATATGAAGGTTGGAATTGTCAATCAGGCGTTTATCCCCGATACCGTCATTCTTGATCCGGCCTTTACCATGACGCTTCCGCAGAGCGTAACTGCCGCGACCGGTATGGATGCGCTGGCACACGCACTGGAATGCTATATTTCCAAAAAGGCAAATCCGATCAGCGATACGTATGCAATTGAAGCAATGCGCCTGATTTTCTCCAATCTGCTGACAGCTTACCAACAGCCGGATCATGCGGACGCGCGTCATGCAATGCTTTACGCGGCATTTCTTGGCGGTCTCTGTATTGCAACCTCTTCCACAACCGCGGTGCATGCGCTTGCGTATCCGTTGGGCGGAAAGTATCACATTCCGCATGGAGTGTCGAATGCGATGCTACTTCCTGCGGTTATGGAGTTTAATCGAAGCGTCATTACAGATAAGCTCTATACCGTCGCCGTTCGGTGTATGGGGCTTCCGGCCTCCGTGACAAAAGAAGAAGCCGCGGACGCGGTGATCCGGCAGCTCTATGCATTCAGCCGGCAGATGCAGATCCCCACCGATTTAAAAAAGTATGGGATCCGGCCGGAGGAACTGGATCAGCTGGCGGAGGAGGGCTTCGCCGTCAGACGTTTGCTTGACAACAATCCGAAGCAGATGCAGCTCTCCGATGTTCGCGAGATCTATGAGACGCTTCTTTAGGATGGAGGAAACATGAACAAGAAATATAAGGGTGTGATCCCGCCGATCATAACGCCGGTCGATGCACATGAGCGCGTTGACGAAGCGGCGCTGCGCGCGTTGATCCGGCACTGCATTGAAGTCGGCTTGCACGGGATATTTGTAGCGGGAACAAATGGGGAAGCGATGGCGCTTTGCCCGCGCGAGCGGGAGCGCGCAATAAAAATCACACTGGATGAATGCGGCGAGAAAATACCGGTTTTATGCGGAATTATGGATTCCGGAACCGGACGTGTCATTGAAAATTTGAAGCGGCTGGAGCAGCTTGGCGGAAAGGCGGCGGTTGTAACGCCAGTATTTTATGCAAAGCACGCCGCGCAGGGGGAATTTTTACGACACTATGAGGCTGTCAGCCGCAGCGCGTCCTGCGATATCCTGATTTACAACATTCCGGCCTACACCGGCGCCTGCATGAAGGCGGAGGATGTGTTTGAAATTTCAAAAATGGAGCATATTTCCGGATATAAGGACAGCAGCGGAAACCTTCAAGAATTTATTTCCTGTACAGAACATTTCCGCAACACGGATTTTTCCGTTCTGCAGGGTGTTTCCGGCCTTGCGGCTGCCAGTATGCTGCTCGGCGCGGACGGCATGGTTCCGTCGCTTGCACCGGCGTTTCCGGAAATCTACCTTGGCGTATACGAAGCAGGGCGGCGCGGCGACGCAGCGCAGACAAGCCGCTGGAACCGCTGGCTGATGCAGGCGCAGGCACTTTTGCAGATTCCGAAAAGCGCTCTGGCGGCAAACAAATGCGTTATGAGCTTCCTTGGGTATTCATCCGAAGCTGTCCTTCGCCCAACAGAGCCGGTCAGTGAGCGGGAGCACGCCTGCATGTACAGGCTGGCGCAGGAGATATGCGATCACGCGCAGCTGCCCGCACGCTTCACAGAAAGGATGAAAAAATGACAAAACCTGTTCTTGCAATTACAATGGGAGACGCGGCGGGGATCGGCGCGGAAATAACCGTAAAGGCTCTGATGAAGCCGGAAATCTATACGCAGGCCGTTCCAGTCGTAATCGGAGACCGCGCCGCAATTGCTGACGCGATCCAGTTTTGTAAGGCTCCGCTGGAGCTGCATGTGATCCAGCAGCCTGAGGAGGCGGAAGGAAGATATGGCGTGATCGATCTGATCGATCTTGGGTATCTGACGCCGGGTGGCTGGGCGTATAAAACGGTAAGCGCATTGACAGGCGACGCAAGCTATCAGTATGTAGCAAAGGGCATTGCGCTTGCGATGGAAAAGCGCGCGCATGCCGTTGTTACAGGCCCAATCAACAAAGAGGCAATCAATCTTGCGGGGCATCACTATGCAGGTCATACCGAAATTTTTGCAAAGCTGACCGGTACAAAGGATTACGCAATGCTACTGTCCTCTGATTCCCTGCGCGTAATTCATGTGACAACACATGTATCCATGCGCGAAGCGTGCGACAGGGTGACAACGGAGCGTGTATCCGCTGTGATTCGACTGGCGGACGAGGCATTGCGGCTGATGGGCGTCCGCAATCCGAGAATTGCTGTTGCCGGCCTGAATGCGCATTGCTCGGAAAACGGCCTGTTCGGCTTTGAGGAGCAGAAATGGATCATTCCTGCAATTCAGGCCATGCAGGCGGTGGGGCTCTGCGTTGACGGCCCGATTCCTCCGGATACCGTTTTTGTAAAGGCATTGGGCGGCATGTATGATATTGTTGTGGCGATGTACCACGATCAGGGGCATATTCCGCTCAAGCTGAGCGGGTTTAAGCTGAACCCTGTGACAAAGCGATATGAGTCCATGTCCGGCATCAACACAACGATCGGCCTGCCTATCATCCGCACCTCGGTAGATCACGGCACCGCATTCGGAAAAGCCGGAGAGGGCCGCGCGAACGAGCAGAGCATGCTCGATGCGATCCATCTTGCTGTCACGATGGCGAAGAACAAATTTTTACTCGCATAACGGAGGCTTTGGAGGGATTGCATGATTCAGCTTTTGATTGTCGCGGATGATTTTACCGGTGCGCTCGATACTGGGGTACAGTTGGCCAAGCAGGGATGCCGGACATCCGTTACGACGCGATATCCGCCGGATTTTTCACAGATCCCGGAGCATACACAGGTTCTGGTAGCGGATACACAGAGCAGGCATTTACCTCCGGAGGAAGCGTATATACGAACATACCGCTGGTTTGAAGCAGCGAAGGGACTTGGCCGGGTACTGCTTTATAAAAAAACAGACTCGACCATGCGCGGAAATATTGGCGCAGAACTGCAGGCCGCAATTTCGGGCAGCGGACGGGAAAAACTGCTTTTTGTACCGGCACTGCCGCAGCTCGGCCGGACAACAAGGCAGGGGGTCGTGTACATAGACGGCATTCCGCTGGAGCAGACGCCGTTTGCCAGCGACCCATTTACGCCGGTCTGCTCGAGCAGCCTGCGGGAGATCATTCTTCATACCGCGCCGGAGCTTCGCGTTGCCGTGACAAAACCGGCACGCCTGCTGGAGGACTATCACAGCGCGGAAGAAAAAAGCGTACTCGCGGTCGATGCGGCGGACATCACGCAGCTGCAGGAGATCGCGCTTACCAGTTACGCGTTCCGCGAGCAGGTGGTTTTTGCCGGCTGCGCCGGTTTTGCGCAGATGCTTCCGTGCATGCTTAGGCATGCTGCGCCTGCACCGCGCCGGGCTCCGCGCCCGACCAGCTGTCTCATCGTGTGTGGAAGCGTCAACCAGATTGCTGTTGAGCAGATTCAATATGCTGAGCGGCTGGGAATTTCGTCGATTTTGCTGCAGCCGTATCAGTATCTGGACGAAGCATATTGGCAGAGCGCGGAGGGGCAGCTTTTTTTATCACAGCTGGTCGAACGCCAGAAGCATGAAAAATGTCTGATTCTGAAAACAGTCGGTTCAGAAGCGGATATTCTGTGTGCGCGCAGGTATGCTGTGGACAGACAGCCTTCCGGAAAGCAGCTCCATTTGCAGATTGCCGACAATCTCGGAAATCTGACTGCTCGCGTGATACGGGCTGCGAGGCCGGAGCTGATTACGGTATTTGGCGGCGACACATTGTTCGGAATCCTGCGAAATCTCGGCGTAGACACGATAACGCCGGAAAGAGAACTTCTTCCCGGCGTTGTACAGTCTGTATTAAGCAGCTCTGTCGACTGTGTTCGTGTTGTATCCAAGGCAGGGGGCTTCGGCGGGCCGTCGCTCGTGGAGGCGATCCTGCGGGAGTATCAGCTGCTGCAGCCGGAGAAGGCAAAGCAGCCAATTTCATAGCAGCTTCCGCTTGGCTGCGGGCAGGATCTGAAGCTGCTCTCTGTATTTTGCGACTGTTCTTCTGGAAATCAAATATCCTTCTCCGCAAAGCCTCTCTGTGATCTTCTGGTCGCTGAGGGGCTTTGCTTTGTCTTCGCCGGAGACGATCTCGGAAATACGCTTCCGTATCGTGTCGCTTCCAACCTCTTCACCGGAGATAACGGAGACTGAGGCGCGTTGAATGAGAAGCCGCAGCGGAAAAAGTCCCCATTTACAGCGAAAATATTTCCCCTGCACTGCGCGGGAGACAGTAGACTCCGCAACGTCCATATGCGCCGCTACATCGCTCAGGCTTAAAGGGTGCAGCGCGCTGAGTCCTTCCCGGAAAAACGACTCCTGAAGCTGAACAATCGATTGCGCGCATTGCATCATGGTGAGATTTCGGCGCGCGATATGACGAATGGCGGAGGAAGCCTCCTGCAGTTTCTCCTTGAGATAGCGCACGGTCTGCGCATCTGTCTCACTTGCGGTAAGCGACTGATAAAACGGGTCGATTTGAATATACGGGCAGACGGTCTCGTCTAGTGCAATTCTGAGCGCGCCGGCGTCATCCTCGTAAACATATAAATCCGGAATCAGAAATGGCGTCTGCGCGGCAGAGCGATAGCCGTTTCCTGGTTTGGGATTGCATTGCAGAATAAGCGCGGCCGCCTGTGCTACCTGTTCCTGTGTGCAGTGGAGCATGCGGCAGATCGCGGCAGTCTGCTTTTCCGCAAGCAGTGGAAGTGCGCTTCCTGCGATTTTGCATGCGAGCGAGCTGTCCGGAAGACGCTGAAGCTGCAAAAGAATACATTCTGACAAGTTTCGTGCGCCGACGCCGGCAGGCTCCATCTGCTGCAGAAGCCGCAGCGCCTGCTGCGCTGTTTCTGCGGGGCAATATGCGGGCGTCAGCTCTTCCAGCGGCGCGGAAAGATAGCCGGAATCATTTACGGAATGAATCAAAAGCTCAAGCATTTGCCGGACGGGCCTTGAGCAGGGGAGTGACATTGCCTGTGCCTGTAGCTCGTGCATCAGGGTTTGCGAGTGGCGCAGATCTGGCAATGCGCCGGAGGACGCTGGGCAATCCGCGGAAGCGGGCGTCGCCCGCTGCGGCGGCGTGACAAGCTCAACCATCGGGTTTTCCAAGGAAAGCGTATGGATATAATCCCGAAGCTCCTGTGCGTTCATTCTTAAAATAGAAAGCGAGTGCAGCAACTGCGCATTCAGCGCCTGCTTTTGCGATAATTCGTTAGAGTAGGAAACCTCCATACCGCTTTACCAGCCTTTATTTGATAAAATCTATTATAACGGGATGATAAAAAACGCAAGCCACTCCCGACAGACAGAGCGAGGCTGCAGCTGCTGAAGCAGATGGCAACATATCCAAGTAAATTCAGCCGCTCACTGCAGCTTCAGAATGTGCAGGGACGCCAATGATGACCAGCATACCGCTCTACCACGGCCAGCCGTGAATTTCTCCTTTTTTCAACATAGCATCTTTTCCGCACAAAGTAAAGTCGTTTTTTTGTCAAAATATCACCTCATTTTCTGGAGGTTATAGCCATGAGCAAAACGTAAGAAACGCAGTAATTGCAATAGTTTCCGGCCATGGCAGAAACCGAAAATCACTCAGATGATATAGAAAGCGGCGCCCCATTCTGGTAAAATGAAGCTGCAAAACACACCGCCCGGAAAGGGGCTGGCCGCTATCTACCGACAAGAAATCATTCAGGATATTACTCTTGATAGCACTAGAACAAACGTTTGTCGATGGTCCTTTGCAAAAAAATTTCTCTTGCTGCTGCTTCTGAATCGAATCGATTCTATCCGTAATTTGTTTATTATTTTTGCATTGGATTTTCCAGCGTTGGAAAATCCAATTTCGGAAAAACGAACTGCCGTATTCAGCCATCCTCCCATTCGTCCCATGCCTCGTCCTCATCTTCAAACCAATCCGGATTATCCTCGTAGAGATCTTCTGGGTTGTCATATTCGTCGCGCAGACCGTTCGAGCCGTGGTTCGTGCCGCCGGTTTGGTTTTGAGATGGGGTGCTTGGTTTGTACTCCGGTCGATGATAGATTGTTCCTTTTAACGCCATGTCGTTCCAGTATTCCAGATTTCGCTGCTCCGCGGTCAGAACCTCCTCATTTTTCGTGGTTACCACAAATACCGGATAGAGATAGTCACCATCGCGGATTTGCCACACAAACATATAGCAAACCTGCCCGGAACGCATTTCGTGCGTCACTTTGCTGGCTTTGCCAAGTTTTGTGGATGTCAGTTCCTCATACGGCATTCCCGGATAGGGCAGATCGGCGTTTTGAAGTGCTTCGATCCTGGCCTGTTTTTCCTCGCGCCGACGCTGCGCGGCAGCTTCTTCCTCCAGACGGGCCTGCTCTGCCCGCCGTTCTTCCTGCTCGCGTTTCTCCCGCTCTGCAGCCTGCTGTGCAATGACCATCTGACGGTTCGCCTCTGCAGTTCTCTTGAGCGGCGGCAGGGCAAATACGAAAAATGCGATAACAGCAACGGCTGCGGCCAGCCAGCCCCAAGGAATTCGGCGTTTCGGCTTCTTCGGTTCGTCCTGCTCCGGCATCGGCGGAAGCGTAAACGTCGGTTCTTCCGGAACTGGTTCGGCTTCAAACGAAGCTGGCTTCTCCGACGCAGGCTGCACCGCAGGTAGTTTTTCTGGTACGGGCGGCATCGGGGTCGCAGCTTTTTCGTTCTTTGCTGGCTCGACGGGCGGGATTTTCTTCCCAGTAAATGTAAATGCCGTTTGCTCAGATTTCCGAAGCACAAATTTCGCTTTCTCCGGCGGATACGGTGCATCCTGCGCGCTGCAAACAAAAACGTCCGTCACGCGGCCGGTTTTCTCCGCATTCCGGTTTCCAACCGGAACAACCACAAAATCCCCGACCGCAAGCGGCAAGCCGCCTGTCAGATAGGCGTATGGACTTCCACCGTCCTTGAACT
>ENA-OUQF01000733-OUQF01000733.1-human-gut-metagenome-genome-assembly--contig:-NODE-733-length-23093-cov-4.298724_pt1 | contig 23093 bp, 22 predicted proteins | sample MGYA00237947_ERZ548826 | MGnify/ENA primary metagenome ERZ548826 (study PRJEB26490, sample SAMN05194701) | human gut metagenome | biome: terrestrial biome; feature: human-associated habitat; material... | reverse complement strand
GAGGAAAGCAGCGCGCCTGCCGTTTCGGATAATTCGGGCAGCAGCCAAAGCACTGAGGAGGTTTTGCCCGAAAATCAAAGGGTGACCGAGAAATTTGAGGATACAAAGCTCGGCAAGTATAAGTATGTGTGGGGCGATGAATTCAATACCGATACGCTCGACCTCAGCAAATGGATTATTGAATCCCACAGCAGTTCGGGTCGGGATAAGCTGACATTTGAGCAGGGCGATGAAAATTTATCTAAGGTCTTCAAGATTCAAAACGGCGCTGCGAGCTTAATATTTCAGCGTTGGTACGACCAGACAAATACGCTTATCCAGTACGCAGGTCCCGCTGAATTGATGACAAGACCTACAATGAGTTGGCAATACGGCTATCTTGAGGTGAGATTGAGAATGAGCTTCAGAAAGGACGGCAACGCCATTTGGATGGCCAGCGGGGACGCGCTGAATTCAAATAAGGACGCCTATTGCGGGCTTGAGGTCGATGTTTTCGAGACGCTGGCTTCCACCGATTCGGTGACACCGAATATACACCTTTGGTACAAGGACGGCAGACACACCGATATGAACGGATATGTGTATAACGGCAAGCCAATCAAATATACCTTTGCGAATTCCTATAATCTTGCGAAGGAATTCCATGTGTACGGCTTTGAGTGGACGCCGAGCGAAATGGCAATGTATGTTGACGGCGAGAAGTATTGGACGCTCGATACCACAAAGAGCTTTGACGACGACCCGGATATTTCGGTTTACAATCAACCGATTTATTTAATGCTTGCCACCGGAGCGTTTACACCGCTGAATACATGGCATACATATGCCGGCGATGAAATTGACAACACAAGCCTTCCACTTGATTATTCGGTGGATTATGTAAGGCTTTATCAGGATTCCTCGGTCAAAGGAACACAGCTGAACATCGCAAAATAATTTTAAAGAAGGAATGAATCTCTGATGCCGAAAAGTGTTTTTAAACGCAGTATTGCTTTGCTGCTTGCCGCCGCGCGAATCCTGCCGGCTTCACACTTGGCAAGCAAGGTGGCTTGGAGCCACTTTTCGCTTGTTGGGGAAATTTGTCCCCAAGCCCCTTTGAACGATTTTTGCAAAATCGGCTGCGCACCGTTCCGGCGCTTTTCTGAAAATGAAACCATTCCAAATCCATTCGCCAGCGCCGGGCAAGGAATCGGCGTTGTATAAGAAGAAAAGAAATATTTTACAATTTATTTCTTGCCGACGGGTTGCTTTAATTCGAGTTATGAGTTATAATAAAACAACCTGAATAGGAGGACATATGATGAAAGATGTGGGAAAACGACTAAAAGGTCTTCGAGAGGGCATCGGATTATCCCAGGCGAAGTTTGCCGAGATAATCGGCTCTACTCAGTCCAGCATCAACCGCTATGAGAACGGACAATCCGAAATACCGGTCGCGCTGCTTCGCCGTTATGCAGATTTCTTTGATGTATCTTTAGATTATATCTTCGCACGGACGGACAATCCGCAGGGGATCAATTATTCCTTTAAGCCAAAGTACACTCCGGAGAAAAAGGAGATGCAACGCTTTATTGAAATGTGCTTTGACCCGAATTCTCCGATGAGCGAGAAGCTGAAAGAATCACTATTGAAAATGATGGAGGGAAAGGAATAGCTATCATCCCGATGGCTTGCCTTGAATGATAATATGAATAAAGACTTACATTCTCTTAACAAGCTGAAAAGTGATATTCGGGCCGCAAGCCTCTTCTCCTTTCTCCTTCTGAAGGATCAGCGAATCAAAGCAAAGCTAAAGGACTTGCCCCCTGCTATTCACAGGCAGCAAGCCCTTTCGGTAGCTTGAACAATTACATCTTAATTCTTTGTCTAACTTTTTGGGGTCTCTTCAAACAAGGCCGGACCCAAAACGCTCAACCGTGCCACGGGTATCGTCCTCGTGATCCTCGGCGCGGCTGTAATGGGATTTAATTTGCTTAAATAAACAAATACATCGGAGTGCTCCTGTCGCGGGCGCTCCGATGTTCGGTTATGCGGTTATCTTTCTGCGGGCGATCTATGGATGCTTGGCCTAAGTGCGCCGTATAAAAAACAGACAAAACATATTGACAAGTTCGCGGCATTCGGTTATCATGCAGATAATGATTAAAAAAATTTAATCAAAATTATTGAAGTTAACGGAGGGGCCGCGGCCAATGGATATTTTCACAAAGTGCGAAAACTTTACCCTTGCGAAAGACTACAGAGAGAAAGGCATATACCCCTATTTTCACGCGCTTGAATCGCGTCAGGATGTTGAAGTCGTCATGGAGGGGAAGCGGCGCATAATGCTCGGCTCGAATAATTACCTCGGGCTGACGACCCAGCCGGAGGTGGTGGAGGCCGGTATAAAGGCGTTCGAGCAGTACGGCACGGGCTGCTCCGGCTCGCGCTTTCTCAACGGCACGCTTGAAATGCACCTCGAGCTTGAAGCGGAGCTTGCGCGTTTTGTGCACAAGGAGGGGGCTGTCACATTTTCGACCGGCTTCCAGTCGAACCTCGGCATAATCAGCGCCATAGTCGGGCGGAACGATTACGTGATATGCGACCGCGAGAACCATGCCAGCATATATGACGGCTGCAAGCTGTCCTACGGGAAAATGCTGCGCTATAAGCACGCGGACATGGCCGACCTTGAAGCACAGCTCCAGCGTGTGCCGGAGCAGAGCGGCGTGCTGATCGTGACGGACGGCGTGTTCTCCATGGGCGGCGACATTGCCAAGCTTCCGGAGATAGTCGCGCTCGCCAAGAAGTACGGCGCGAGAGTGATGGTGGACGATGCGCACGGCCTCGGCGTTATCGGCGAGGGCGGCCGCGGGACCGCAAGCTATTTCGGCCTTGACGACGAGGTGGATATAATCATGGGCACGTTTTCAAAGTCTCTCGCCAGCCTCGGCGGCTATATGGCCGCGAGTGAGCTGGTGTGCGACTATGTGCGCCATAATTCCAGACCCTTCATCTTCTCTGCCTCCATCCCGCCCAGCGCCTGCGCGACGGCACTGGCCGCCCTGCGGTATATCGAGGCGCACCCGGAGCTTCCCACGCGGCTTCTCGCGCTGTCGAGCTATGCGAGAGCAGGGCTGAAGGAGCGCGGTCTGCATATCCGCGAATCGCTCACGCCGATAATCCCGATATATACATATCAGGCTGAAAACACGCTGATAAAGGCGAAGGAGCTGTATGAAGCCGGTGTGTACGTCAATCCCGTCCTGCCCCCGGCAACGGAGCCGACGGAGTGCCTGCTGCGCACGAGCTACATGGCGACGCACACCGAACCCCTGCTCGACGAGGCGATGGACATAATAAGATCCGTCCTCTGCGACGGCGGTCAGAATTGACGCATAAGGCTGAAATAAATGGGGCTGTAGTGCTTTTGGTTTCACTACAGCCCCTTCCTTACAGCTTCAGACTGAACGGCGCAGAATCGCGCGTTGATATTATGCTTTATGCTTTTTCTCTTGTTTAAAAATCAAGTGTACATGCACTGTCGTAGCTGCTCCATTCAAGGTGCTGGCCGTAGCGGTCGCAGAAGGAGACATAGTCTCTTTCAAGCGAGGTGTCGCATCGCGGGCACACCGCGTAATATGAATAGCTCAGCAGCCTTTTATCAATAACCGGCATTTCCTGCCTGTAGCTTTCGTAATGAAGAAACCTCTCCAAAATGGCAATACATGATCTTTTGCTCATCACAAGCTCAATCATTTTTGTTCTGCCCGTCTTCCTCCTTTACCGTTAGCTGTGCCTCCAGTCTGTAAAGCGTTTCGGATATGTTCAGTATCGACTTTTTCAGATTCATTATCTCCTCCGCAATGGGGAGGAGCAGCGGGTGCACCGTATTATCCTGCGTTTTCAGCTCTTTTGCAAGCCCCGTTCCGGATACAAGCTCGGCGGGCGTGATGTTCAGCTTTTTCGCAACGATCTCTATGGTGTCGGCGCGCATGCTCTGCGTTCCGTTAAGGTAAGCCTGCAGGGAGGACTTTCCTATGCCCAGCTCCTTTGAAAACTCCGCCAGCGACATATCTCTTTCGCACATGGCCGCTTTCATGGAGGCTGCAATATTCTTATGTATATCCAATGCTGATCTACCTCCCGCTATAAGAATAAAAAAGCGCAGCCCCAAGGTAAAGACCAGCTTGCCGGTTGACGTACCGGTTTACCGGTACGCCTGCATTCCAAACGAATCCATTATTCTTTTATATACCTATTTTTGCACCAAAATACGGCAAAAACCCCGGCAAAAGCCGAAGTTCTTACATATTCCGTTATTTCGTTGCGTCAAATAAAGCAAAACTGTGTATAAGCAGACCATAAAATCTGCGATTTGTCAAGCAGAAAATTGCACTTGAATATGTGCCGCGCACGTAATATAATATGCATGCAAGTTAAACGCATTTAACTATATGGAGCGTAGCCATGTGTCCCGAAAAAAATGAAATTGAATTGTACGGCAGGTGTACCGACGTTGTCAGCCGCAGTGCGGAGCGCTGTGTATACCGCCTAGGCAGCGCTGACGGAGAAGCACTGCTCACGGTCTATCCGGTCTTTCCCGGAATAGAGATAGGCTATTACGACGTTCACGCCTCGCTGCGCGTGGCAGACGGCGCACAGCGAAGCGGCCTTATCGAGATATGCCACTGCCGCGAGGGGCGGATCGAGTATCAGTCCGGCGACGAGTTCTTTTTCCTCTCCCCGGGCGACCTGTCCGTCTCCGTGCACGACGCCGCCCGCGGGGATGAGTCGTTCCCGACCGGGCATTACCATGGCATATCCGTCATGATAGACCCGGAGCGCGCGCCCGACTGCCTGTCCTGTATGCTGGAGGATGTGAACGTCCGCCCACGGGCCATTGCGGAAAAATTCTGCGCGGATTCGTCATTCTTTGCCGCGCGTGCGTCAAGCTCCGTCCGCCATATTTTTTCGGAGCTTTACTCCGTGCCGGAGGATATACGCAAGGGCTATTTCAAGGTGAAGATATTGGAGCTTCTCCTCTTCCTCAGTGCTCTTCCCGTTCAGAAACCGGCCCAGACGGGCTATTCCCGCGCCCAGACGGCGCTTGCGCACAGCATATGCGCCTGCTTACAGGAGAGCACGGAGAAGAAGATAACTGTGCAGGAGCTTTCACAGCGCCTCGGCGCGTCGCCCTCGCTTATAAACAACTGCTTTCGCGGCGTATACGGCGTGTCGCCCGCGGCCTATCTGCGCGCGCAGAAGATGCACGGCGCGGCGCGCCTCCTCCGCGAGACGGACAGAACGGTGCTGGATATCGCCGGGCAGTTCGGATATGACAATGCCAGCAAGTTTGCAAAGGCCTTCCGCGGCGTTATCGGCGTTTCCCCGGCAGAGTACCGCAGCGGGGCGGATACGGATAGCTGCGCCCCGGCGTGAATGCGGGATATCCTATAAAACACATATGAATTTGGAGCCTCATCCGCACGATTTGGAGCGGATGAGGCTCAATACTATGCATATAATATAGACACAAAGCAGCAAAGGGGTGTGCACATGTCCGAAAGCTTCATAATTGAACAGTGCGCCCCGACCCTCGCCGGGATAAAAACCGGCAATCTCTTTACAAGCCCGTATGACACGAAGGATGAGGTCCGCGCCCGTGTGCGTGAGCTGAACCGGCTTCTGGTGCCGAAGGGGCTGTGTATCCTACCGCTGCGGTACAGCGACAGACGCGTGCTGCTGTATCTCTACAGCCCGTCGCGTCTGCGGCACGACCTCAGTGATGAGCTTGCGGCGGAGCTGCTGCGCGGTGCGGGCTATGCCGATACCGGCCTTGAGAGCTGCCTTGTCCGGCTCATAAACCGTCTGCGAGACGGCGGCGATTTTCCCCATGAGATCGGGCTGTTCCTCAGCTATCCGCCGGAGGATGTGAAGGGCTTCATTGACCACAAAGCAGCCGGCTTCAAGTACTCCGGACTCTGGAAGGTGTACGGAGATGAGGAAAAGGCCAAAAGGCTTTTTGCCAAATATAAAAAATGTACGGACGTCTACTGCCGCCTGAATGAAGCGGGCCTCGGCATAGCACAGCTTGCCGTGTCGGCTGCGGCGGTTTGACATATCGAGATCGAAAGGAAGAATCAATATGAAAAATGCAGCAGTTATTTATTGGAGCGGCACCGGCAATACTGAGGCCATGGCCAAGGCCGTGCTCAAGGGGATGAGGACTGTCAGCCCCGGCGCCGAAATATATACGCCCTCTGACGTGAACGCGGGTTTGGTCGCCTCTCTTGACACCGTGGCGCTTGGATGCCCCGCAATGGGCGCGGAGATGCTGGAGGACAGCGAATTTGCCCCCATGTTCGATGATATCAAGGCCAGCCTCGCGGGCAAAAAGGTTGCCCTCTTCGGCTCCTACGGCTGGGGCGACGGCGAGTGGATGCGCACTTGGGAAGAGGACTGCAAAAACTCCGGCATCACTCTTGCCTGTGAAAGCGTCACCTGCTGCGAAGCACCCGACGATGATGCGCTCACCGCCTGCAAGGAGCTTGGCAGTACCCTCGCCGGCTGATATCACGATTTCAATTCCCCTCACACTTTTCTACCATTACACCTCTATATTCGCTTCCATTAACAAACAGAGCAGACCGTGTGCCTGCTCTGTTTGTTGTATATGTGTCCGCGTCTAATTTCAACGGGCTTGTCATAGGATGTACCAAAAGGAGTGATGAGCTTGATAGACATCAAACGCTTTGTACAGAAGAACCGCCCTGTGCTGTCCGGAATAGGGCTGGTGCTGGCCGTCGCGCTCATATTCTGGGTCGTCAGCAGCCCTGCCATAGTCGGGGCCTCCTCAACAACGCGCCAGCTGCCCGTTTACAGCGTCCAGCGCGACGACAAGGCCGTTGCCCTGTCCTTTGACGCTGCATGGGGCAATGAGGACACGCAGACGCTGATAGACATCCTGAATAAATACGGCATAAACACGACCTTTTTTGTCGTCGGCGACTGGGTGGACAAATACCCCGAATCCGTAAAGGCGCTCAGCGATGCCGGGAACGAGGTCATGAATCACTCGACCAGCCACGCGCATTTTTCACAGCTCAGCAGCGACCAGATAGTTTCCGACATCACGGAATGCAACGAGAAGATCGCCGCCGTGACGGGCGTCACGCCGACGCTGTTCCGCTGTCCTTACGGCGAGTATGACGACCATGTCATCAGTGCCGTGCGCGGCATGGGAATGACACCCGTGCAGTGGAATGTGGACAGTCTGGACTGGAAGGGCATATCCGCAGAGGAGATAAAGACGCGCGTTCTGAAAAACGTCAGCCCAGGCAGCATAATTCTTTTCCATAACGCCGCCGAAAACACGCCGGAGGCGCTGCCGGGAATAATAGAGGCTCTTATCGCCGACGGGTATAAGATCGTGCCCATCTCACAGATACTCCTGACGGGGGAGTATATGATAGACCATACCGGAAAGCAGTGCGCGAAATGAGCGTGCAGCCGGAACGGAATAAAGCTTGCACTTGACAAAAACTATATTTTGTAATATGTAAAATATGCGGATCAGAGATCCGCACAGCGGGATGTTCCTCCGCCCGTATTGGTGGGGGGTGACATCCCGCTTTTTGCTGCTTTGTACGCCGCGCCTGCCGCACGCTGTACGCGTTTCAGTGAAATAGAACCCAATTACCTATGCGATATCCTGCACGCGCCCTGCGGCCTTCTGACGCGCCCAGCGCGGTTTTCGCTTGCAATCTGTCGGAAAACGTGTTATGCTGTCGATGGTATTTCTTCGGAAGTACTGGGCGCTGCACAACGGCAGGCGGTAGTTAGCTACACCACCCGAAAGGGGGTGAAGCATATGCCAATTACGATTACATTTCATGTATTTACATACACGATTACGATAACCGTAAAGCAGAACCGCCGCCACTCGGCCAAGTGACGGCGGTTGACGCTATGCATTAACTGTCGATAACTTTAAGAGCTGACCGCTTGTCGCAGCGCTCTTTCTATATGCATTATACCGCCCGCACGGCGCTTTTGTCAAGCGCTGTGCGGGCATTTTCATTTCAAAGCCATCCCCGCCGCGGCGCGGTCAGAATGGCCACGTCGGCAGCCAGCCGAGAAGCTTCGTGGCAAGCGCGTTATCCACCGCAAGGCCGGACAGCGCCGGGTAGAACAGCAGAAACAGCGCGGCCGATACGGCGGTGAAGCCGCCGATATACAGCTTCCAGCGCGGATTGCCCAGCCGCAGCAGCTTGAAGCAGTAGCCCAGCGAAAGCACGAGGAACACCGTGCACGGGAAGTAGTGATACTCAAAGGTCAGCCGCGTGATGAGGACCCATGGCAGAAGCTGCGCGAGATAGCCCGCGAGGATGAACGCGGCGGTCCTGTCTTTGCGGAAGATCGCCGTGTAGGCCAGCACAAAAAGGCTGATAAGCCCGCCCCAGCACAGCGCCGGATTCACGAAAGCGCCGAAGCTGGAACGCTTTCCGCCGTCGAGGTAGTCGAGGTAGTACAGTATCGGACGGATATCCAGCATCCACTGATACCATTTTGAGGAATACGGGTGCTCCGCCACAAGGCCGGAGTGATAGGAAAACATGAAGTTCTGATTTTCAATGACTATGTCCGCGTATTCCTTCGTGAAGAACATCCCGATGCCGCGAAGCCCAACGGCTGTGCCGTATGCGGCATAGCTGACGTAATAGATAAGCGCGGGAACTGCCACGAAGAATATCACGCACAGACCGGCGTTGCGGGCAAAGGCCCTGAAGCCGCGCCTGCGGTTTGTTATCCAGTACGCCGCCCATATGACGGCCAGTCCGCACCCGGCATAGATCGACGTCCACTTTGCGGCCGCGCCCAGACCGAAGCACAGGCCCGACAGGGCAAGCCACACCTCGCCGCGCCGCTTTACGCCGCCGTCGCTCTCCGAAATGAAGAGGTACATGAAAAGATACATCAGCATGATGAATATCACGCCGTAGGTGTCTATCGTGGCGATGCGTGTCTGCACAAAATGCATGAAGTCGCACGCGAATACCGCCGTGCACGCGGTGGGAACACTGCGCCCGCCGAACAGCTTCTTGACGAAGATGTACATCACCGGCAGCATCAGCACGCCGAACAGCGTGCCCATGAAGCGCCAGCCGAAGGGCGACATGCCGAATATGCTCACGCCCAGCGCGATTATGAGCTTGCCAAGCGGCGGGTGGGATATCTCATACGGATATACGCCGTTCAGGTTCTCCCACGCCGTGCGCGCGTGATATATCTCGTCAAAATAGCTGGAGTTGAGGAAGGTCTGCTTCTCCGGCACGCAGTCCTGCTCATCCGTGATAAGCTGCGCCGCGCCCGCGCCGATGGCGGGGATAAGCTTCCCGTCGCCGTCGATAAATGCGGCCTCACCGAGATATACCGGCCCCGTGCCGCTTATTTTGACATAGCGCGGCACGCATGTGGCAGAGGGGTAAAGCTCGTTCCATTTAAGCACGCTCACATAATCCTGCTTATACTCTCCCGCGGCCTCCCACAGAACGCCGTCCTGTGAGAACTCAAAGCTGTACGAACCCTCGCCCACGCCGGAAAACAGCATGATGCGGCTGGGGTATTCATCCCCCGGCAGCTCGACCACGGCGGAGGCGTTCTCCATCGCCGCGAAGGTCTGCGGGGATTCCATATTCCCAAGGCCGGTAAAGGCGATGGCGGCATACAGCAGGGAAATAAGCGCCATTATTCCCGCGTCGATCCTGTCAAGGCGCTTTGCACATCCTGCGCGCCCCGGCAGCTCGCACGTGCGCAGACGGGGCAGACCGAGGAAGAACACTGCCAGCAGTATGAACAGCGTGACCGGCATAAGATAGGTGATTTTCATAGGCAGTTACCGTCGGGCCAAATGGCCCCCCTGACTTTTTATCCTCTCAGCGCCATGTGCAGCTCGTGCACATCGGCAAGCACGTAATCCGGGCGGCGCTCCGCCGAATCGGCCATTTCCTTCGTCGTCTCTCCGGACAGCACCAGCACCGAAACGGACCCGGCGTTCTGCGCGACGGCGATGTCGGTGTAAAGCCTGTCGCCGACGGCGCATATCTTCTCGTTCGGGATGCCCGTCATGGCGGATATGACGTCTATCATGTTGCGGTTGGGCTTGCCTATATAGGTCGGCTCCTTCCCGCTGGAGGCCGTCAGCAACGCGCATATGCTGCCGCAGTCAGGCAGGACCTCATCCGCCGGCATGGGGCAGACCCAGTCGGGATTCGCGGCGATGAAGTGCGCGCCGCGGCGCAGAAAGTGGCACGCGCGCTCAAGCTTTTCGTATACAAGCTCCGTGTCGAAGCCCTGCACCACCACGTCCACCGTGTCCGCCTCCGTGTGGCCGTTTTCGTCGTTCACAAGGTCGATGCCGTAGCTTACAAGCTCACGGTGAAAGGCCTTTGTTCCGGCGAGGTATACCTTCGCGCCGGGGTGGCGCTGGTTGAGGTACATCCCCGTGGCCATGCCGGAGGTGAATACGTTCTCGCTCTCGCAGGGGAAGCCGAGGCGGCGCAGGCGCGTTATATAATCCGTTCCAGCGCGGGAGGAATTGTTCGTCAGATAGATGTATTTTTTCCCAAGCGCGGGCAGATCATTCATCAGCTCCACAGCGCCCTCGTATACGTTGTCGCCCAGATAGAGCGTGCCGTCCATGTCAAAAAGAAAAAGCTCACAGTCTTTAAGCTTTGCAAAGTCCATTTGCGGTATGTCTCCGTTCTTTCTTTATTCTCCGTCGTCTGCCCATGCAAGGGCGCATTTCACGGCGCGGCTCCACCCGCGCAGCAGGGCGCCGCGCTTTTGCCCGTCCATGACGGGGAAGAACACTTTGTCCACGGCCCAGTTTGCGCGTATGTCGTCCACGTCCTGCCAGTATCCCACGGCAAGACCTGCAAGGTACGCCGCGCCCAGCGCGGTCGTCTCTATGCAGCTTGGCCGCACGACGTCGCAGCCGATAAGGTCGCTCTGGAACTGCATGAGGAAGTCGTTGGCGCACGCGCCGCCGTCAACCTTGAGCTTCGCTATCTTTATGCCGGAATCCTGCTCCATCGCGCGGGCAATGTCGTAGGTCTGGTACGCCAGCGACTCCAGCGTCGCGCGCACAAGATGCGCCCGGCCGAAGCCGCGCGTCACGCCGAGTATAGCGCCGCGTGCGCGCTGGTTCCAGTACGGCGCGCCAAGCCCCGTGAACGCCGGCACCACATATGCCCCAGCCGTGTCCGCCACGGCCTCGGCGTACTGCTGGCTCTCCCCGGCGGAGGATATGACGCCCAGCTCGTCGCGCAGCCACTGTATGGCCGCGCCCGCCACGAATATGCTGCCCTCAAGGGCGTATTCAACATGGTCTGCAAAGCCGACGGCTATCGTCGTGACAAGGCCGTTTGTCGAGGCGACAGGCTTGCGCCCCGTGTTCATCAGCAGAAAGCAGCCCGTGCCGTAGGTGTTTTTCATTTCGCCCGGCTCAAAGCAGCACTGGCCGAAAAGCGCGCACTGCTGGTCGCCCGCCGCGCCTGCGATGGGTATCTCCCCGCCGTACAGCTCGAACTCCGTCTTGCCGTAGACCGCGCTGGAGGGCTTCACCTCCGGCAGGATGCATTCCGGGATGTCCAGCAGCTTTAAAAGCTCGCTGTCCCAGCACAGCTCATGGATGTTGAACAGCATTGTGCGGCTGGCGTTGGTGTGATCCGTCACGTGCACACGCCCGCCCGTCAGCTTCCAGATGAGCCACGTGTCTATCGTGCCGAAAAGCAGCTCTCCCGCTTCCGCGCGCTCACGCGCACCCGGCACGTTGTCCAGCAGCCATTTGATCTTGGAGCCGGAGAAGTACGCGTCAGGTACCAGACCGGTCTTTTCGCGTATCGTGTCCGCGTAGCCCTGCGCGACAAGGCCGTCTATTATGTCCGCCGTGCGGCGGCACTGCCACACTATGGCGTTCGCTATCGGCGTGCCCGTGGCCTTATCCCATATCACTGTCGTTTCGCGCTGGTTCGTTATGCCGATGGCGGCGATGTCCGCCGCCGTCACGCCGAGCTTCTCCATCGCCGCGCGGGAGACCTCCAGCGTCGTGTTCCATATCTCCACCGCGTCATGCTCCACCCAGCCGGGGTGGGGAAATATCTGCGTGAATTCCTTCTGCACGGAGGCGCATATGCGCCCGCCCTTGTCGAACAGGATACAGCGCGAGCTTGTTGTGCCCTGGTCAAGGCTCATTATGTACTGCATTTGGTGCTTCTCCTTCTCATCTTCTTATCCGTATTTGACTAATTTAAAGCACGGCCACGGGCATGATGAGCCCGTGACCGAGCGTGTGCTTTTATTTTACTATAAGGCGCGTCATTCTCGCAAAGGTCAGCCTGTTGCGGATCGCGGAGGATATGTCAAGGAAGTCGTCTCTCACGCTCTCGTCGATATCAAGCTCGGCAAGGGAGTGCTTCGCGCCGATCTTCGTGTACAGCGCGATAAGCTCCTCCGCCGTGGGGATGGTTGCGATGATGTCGCGGATCTCCTGCCAGTGCGTCTTGATGTTCTCCGGGTCAAAGGTCTTGAGGACGTCGTTCTCGTTCTCCTTGAATATGCCGCCGGCAAGGTCACCGAATACGGCCTTCACCCATGCCTCGTCCAGCGGCTCATAGGGCTTGACCTCGATAGTCTCGCGCTTGGCGTACTCGTGATAGGCGCGCGCGCACATGATGGTGCCCACGCCCACGCACTCGCCGTGCATGCCGTGTGCATGCTCGAACCCGCGCGGCTTCATCTCCACAAGATGCGCCACAAGATGCTCCGCCCCGGAGGCGGCGCGGCTGTTGGAGAGTATCTGCATCGTCAGGCCCGACAGCATCTGCGTGTAGGCCATGGCCTCATAGTCCGGCGCTTTCCCCTCGGCCAGCTCATGCGCGCAGCGCACCATGATATTCAGCGCCTCCTGCGCCATTGCGCACACCTTCTCGCAGAAGTACTCGCCCGATACTATGTGCGCTATCTTCCAGTCGGCGATGGACACGTACTTTGCCATGATGTCCTGCACGCCCGCGATGGTAAGGAACATCGGCGCGCCGGAGACAATGTCCATGTCGCATATGACGGCGTCCGCCGCCTGCATGGGGATGGACTTCTTCTGCCCGTCTATGATGATGGAGCATATGTCCGCCGTGAACCCGTCGGAGGAGACGATGGTGGGCACGGCAACGAAGGGGATGCCCAGCTTGTACGCGCTGTAGCGCGCGAAGTCCATCAGCGTGCCGCCGCCGACCGTCACAATGTAGTCGGGCTTGCGCACGAGCATCTTCATCATGTCCTCGATCATGCCCTTCTCGCTGTGCAGACCCTGCGCCTCAAGAACTATCTCCTGATCCGCGCGGATATGCGTCATCGACGGCAGATTGTAGGTGTTCGTGTCGTATATCACGGTGCGGAAGCCGGAAAGCCCGCAGTCGTCCATGTACTTGTCAAACTTTTTCAGCGCGCCGTATTCGCATACGACGAGCTTCGTGCGCAGCTCATGGTCGCGCCCGCATTCGCATAGGCCGGTGTACTTTGTGCAGTCAAGTATCATTGCTGTATCCTCCGTTTGTTGCTTGCATTAGCAGTATTGTTTCATGTTGCTTATTGTAGCGCGTTTGTATGAATTTATCAAGGATTAAGAATAGATAATTGTGAAAAAACGCAGTGAAAAGGGGAACGCCGCGAGCGACGTTCCCCAGCGCGTAAGGAGTGATTATCAGTGCTTAATAGTTTGCGGCAACGACAGCACCGCCGCCGAGAACTGTACAGGTGTTTGCAACAGCCATCATGGTAATGAGTATTGCGTTGACAATAGCGCACAGATACGGATTATTTGTTTTCTTGTAGATAAAGCGGGTCATGAACGGGGTGACAAAGAGGTAGATGCAGGCGGGATAGAGCCAAATGCCGCTGATACGGAAGCCTTCTGTGGAGTACCACTTCAAAGCGCCGGTCGAGAAGAACGTAATGTACTGAATGGCAATGAATACGAGTGCACCGAGCGCATTGAACAGACCAAGCAGTGCAACATTGAGCTTGCCGCCGATGTTGTTGTAGTTGAAGCAGTTAAAGGACACGGAGTTGACAACGTAGAACAGGAGAAACAGCGGCAGATATTTAAGACCGATGATGACCTTGTCCGCGTCAAATGCTTTAAGTGTCAGAACCCACAGACGGAAATCAGACTTAAAGAAGTAGTCAGCAAAGAACAGAATGACGAACGCAAGAACAGCGGTGAGCACAGCGAGAACGACAGTGCGCCACAGGCGGCTGAGGCTGATTTTCACACCGCGTACAGCGGGGTCAAAACCGTTTGCCTTTCCGTAAGCATAATAGTATACGAGCAGAACGATAATGGCAAACACGGCACACAGTACGCACCATACGCCCATGGTGAGAGGTCCGGTCTGGACAAAGAACGGAGTGGTTTTGGAGTAGACGTTTACGATGGTCCAGTAATAGCTTAAGCCGGAGAACAGCGCACACAGCGAAAGAGAAATCCAGAACCACAGCTTGCCCTTGATGTCCTTGACCTGAAGTGCGGCAATCTCGGTTTCAGCCTTGAGAACACCGAAGTACTTGGTGTCTAGCATGAGACTCATGAACGCGAGGACAAAGATGATGATGCCGACAAGACCAAGGAAGTTAAACGCGGTTTTCCACTGCCAGACCTGATTGCCAGCGTCAATAGGATTGGGCGCTCCGAACGCATCTTCAAAGAACTGTATGCCATAGCTGACCGATGTAGCTGAGAAGTGAACCCAAGGGTGAGTGCAGCTCGGCTGATAAATGACACGGAACAGACCGTCCTGCTCATAGTATTTGCCGGGAACGACATCATCCATACCGTCAGCGCCGTGGTTGAAGTTTACAAAATTCTTTGCATCTGCGGTGGTGGCAAAGTCGCGGGGAACGACTTCGTTGCCGTCCTCATCAGTGCACCAGTAGAAAAATTCGTCATACAGGTCGGCAATTATTCCGACATAACGACCATCGAGATCTGCGCTGTGGTCAACACCGGTGTCATCAACCCAAGTAGAGGCTTCATAGAGAACGGCGGAGATAAGCGGGGTCTCGCGCTCGTTGTCTATTGCGACTGCCATGTCACAGGCGGCGCCGCCGCTGGAGTGACCGGTAACGGCTATCTTGGAAATATCAACATAGGGGAGAGTACCGGCAAGCTCGACTGCCGCATCGAGACCGACGGCGGAGGTGTAAAGCCCATTTGCATCGGTAGATTCAGAATCGCCGTGACCGTGCATGTCAACCGCAATGACCACATAGCCGCGGCGGGCATATTCAACGGAGTAGAGATCCTGCATTTCCTTGTTGTTGTACCAACCTTCTATGGTGATTATGCATGGAGCGGGCGCGTCCGCTGTGGCATTTGCGGGCTTGTAGAGGAGTGTGCTGACCTCATAGCCGGACTTGTCAACAAGGCGAAGCTCCGAGACTTTCACACGTCCCCAGCTACCCTGAACAGCAGATGCCATTATCATGCTGACAAGGCAAAGCACAAGCGCAAGGCATACCCAGAACTTGGCGTTTTTCTTCACTTTCATGTTTTTCTCTCCTTTTCTCGTTTTTTTACTGGCACAGTGTACACCGCCATAACGTGTTTTCATTCTATCCGTCAATTTGCTGATTGTCATTATTCACAGTCCGTACATTTTCAGACGATTTTATGGTACAATTGTGCGAAATATGTTGAATGCGAACTTATAAATTGACAAAATATTATCATCTATAAAAATGTTTTATTGAATTTGTACAAATGCAACAACAGTGCGCCTCACTGTGTCATACGCCCGCACGCGTGGACAGTAGCAAAAAAAACAGCACGGAATGTTTGCTGACATTCCGTGCTGCTTTTGGAAAATAGGGGGGGGCAAAGCAAAACCGCCGCCACTCCGGCAAGTGACGACGGCTTATGCTTTGCATAGTTGTTTGAGTACTTGATAAGAGTTAACCGCTTGTCGCAGCACCCTTTTCATATGCTATTATAGAGCCCGGCATTGATTCTGTCAAGCTTGGCGCGTTTTTTTGCACTACCTCCGGCTTTTCAGCTTCCGGTATGCCAGCGGGGTCACGCCCTCAAAGCGCTTGAAGAGCTTGACAAAATAGCTCACGTCCATAAAGCCCAGCGCGGCGGCGATGGCGCTCACGCTGTCGGGCGTATCGCGCAGCAGCTCCTTTGCGCGCTCCACCTTGCGGCGGTTGACATAGTCGGTGTAGTTTTCGCCCGTGTCGTGCTGAAAAAGACGCGAGAAGTAGCTTCGGCTCAAATGGCAGAGCGACGCCATTTCATGCATGGGTATCATCTCGTGCAGGTGCTCTTCAATGTACACGACCGCGGGATAGACCAAGCTGCTTTTCTGCACTGCCGCCGCCGCGCCGCCGCTCTCCTCCGCATCAGTCAGCGCGTGTATTTCGACCGGCGCGTCAGCGCCGTCACGGTCAGCGCCGTCGCGGAGACCGCGCAGCCGCCATTCGTAGCTCATCATCTGTGCGCGGCGGTCCACCGCGCACTCGACGATATACTGTACAACGGCGTTTATCATGTCCGCAATGCCGCGTATGCGCTCGTACTCCATCTCCGGCAGCCGCTGGTACAGCTCGCGCAGATCGGGCTGCAGGGCGCTCACCTCGTCGTCCGCGCGGAAGGAGCTTATCTCGTTGACAAGGCGCTCCACCCCCGCGTCCGACCCGTTCGAGACGCGCACCTGACCGAACATCACCGCGCCCAGATACTGATCGCCCACGGTTACGGGCACGGCAACGTCCACGATGCCGCAGTGGCACAGATAGATGAACGGTTGATTGAGGCGTACCGCCTCCAGCCCGGCGAGCGAGTCGCACCGCTGGCAGCGCTTGCGGGTGATGGGATTTTCGCGGATGATGCTGCAAAACTCCGTGCGCATGCTGTGCTTTGTGAGAGGCGTGCCCTTATAGTCTATCGTGATTATGGCAGTGCCCGTCTCTTTTGCGAGCTGATCCTGAACAGCCTCCCAGCGGGATATGTCCAATATGGATTTTATGTCGAATTTACCTTTGCTCATCGGAAAATACCTTAAAAAAATGTCTGCGCTATTCTGCGCTGTCTTTATTAAGCTATTATGCGTTAGGAGAATAGGCTTGTCATTCGATTAACGGACGGATTTATATGACGGATTTGCGGTAAAATCATGCTCAATATGACAATATTGCACTTGACGCGCTTCACCCGCCTGTCGCGGGCAGGGTCTGCTCGTACACTATGCCGCAGGTGACGCACTGCGCAACGGAGCGCCCCGGGGCTGCGGCGGTCGCAGCGGTGTAGCTCTGCTGCACCCACTTGTGCACATGCTCGCACACGCCCGCGCCGTGCCCATTGCCCGTGCACAGGGGCTTTAAGCAGTTTTCGCATACTCCGTGTTCTCCGCCGTCAATGACGCAGTGCCCGGCGATGCCGCATTCCGCGACGGCGTGCGCCGCCGCGTCGTAGTCCGCCCCACAGCTGTAGTGCCCGCACGCCAGCATGTGCAGCGTGCAGCCCTGATCGCTGCCGCACGCGGGGCATATGCACTCCGCCGTCAGACTGCCGTCTGTGCCCTTGATCACGCGCACGCTCAGCTTTTGAAGCTGCTCTCCGAGGCTGTTTTTGAAGCTTATGACGGCGCGCCCCGCCCCGATGGGAACGAGCGCGGCGCTGTCCGGCAGATACACCGTCTGCGGCCGCAGGTTCACGACCGTCAGGCCGTTCAGCGCCGTCAGCGTCTCCTTTACCGCGCGTACCGCCTCGCCCTCCGGCTCCAGCTCGAAGCTGACGCTTTCGTTCACGCTCCAGTCATCGCCGCCGTGCGCGAGATAATCCTCCGCCATGCTCATGGCGGAGGCGCGCACCGCGCCGTATACGGCCTGCCCGCCCATGCTTATCACGGTTCCGCCGCGGCTGCGCGTCAGGGTTATCACGCCTGCCGCGTCGCCCTCCTCGCCGCGGACAGGCGTCCTCTCCGGCTTCTGCGCCGTCAGGCCGCGTGAATATACGCCCGTGAACTGTCCGGCATCGTCAAAGTCCGCGGCTGTCACGGTCTCGCCCCCGGCAAAGCTCACGCCGCGCCGGTTCCTCTCGCGCGTCGTGAAGAAGTCCTTCAGCACGATGCGTGCGTTGGCAAAATACATGCACATGTCGTCGCCCTCGCGCGTGAGGGAGTCGAGCGCCGCAAGGAAAAATTCCGCCGTATATCCGCCGCCTTCGCCGCCCGCGGCTACGTACACTATCTGCCCCATGCCGGGACGCGAAAGCGCCTCCTCCGCAAATGAAGCAGGGGAGAGGCACAGCAGTATTGCCAGCGCCGTAAGCGCCGCCGCAATTCGTTTCATGCCTCTCCCTCCGTTCCGTATGCGAATGTGGTATACGTAATTCGGTTTACATAATTATTTGCTTTATAAGCGGAGCACGCTGCACGGGCGCTTCGCTGAACTCATAGCACCGCACGAGGCTCTCTGCCGCGCGCTGTGCGCCCTCCATATCCGCCGCGTGTATCTCCGCGATGGCCTCGCCCGCTTCGACGCGGTCGCCGACCTTCTTGCGCAGGATGAAGCCGACGGACAGGTCGATGCTGCTCTCCTTCGTCACTCTTCCGCCGCCGAGGTGCATCGACACGAGCCCCGCGTCGTCCGCCTCAATGTGGGAAACATAGCCGCTTACGGGGGCCTTGGCCTCAATGACGACCGGGGCCGCCGGGAGGCGCGCCGTGTCTGTTACGTCATGCCTGTCGCCGCCCTGACCTTCCACAAGGTCGCCCAGCTTTGCAAGCGCCGTGCCGTCGTCCACGGCCTTCTGCAGCATCGCGCGCGCCTCTTCCCGGCTCTGCGCCAGTCCGCCCGCCGTGAGTATGCAGCCGCCCAGCGTCAGGCAGAGCTCCAGCAGGTCGCCCTTCGTCTCGCCCTTGAGCACGCTTATGGCCTCCTTGACCTCCAGCGCGTTGCCCACGGCGCAGCCGAGGGGCTGATCCATATCCGTGATAACGGCGGCGCACCTGCGCCCCGCGCCCTTGCCGATGTCCACCATCGTCTGCGCCAGCACGCGCGCCTCTTCCTCCGTCTTCATGAACGCACCGGAGCCGCACTTGACGTCCAGCACGATAACATCCGCCCCGGAGGACAGCTTCTTCGACATGATGGAGCTTGCTATCAGCGGCACGCTGGGCACGGTGCCCGTCACGTCGCGCAGCGCGTAAAGCTTCTTGTCCGCCGGATCGAGGTCTGCCGTCTGCCCGATTATCGCAATGCCGAGGCGGTTCACGTTTTCAAAGAACTGCTCGTCGCTCAGCGCGGTGGAGAAGCCGGGGAAGCTCTCCAGCTTGTCTATCGTGCCGCCGGTGTGGCCGAGGCCGCGCCCGGACATTTTTGCGATCTTCACCCCGCATGCGGCTACCATGGGGCACAAAATAAGACTCGTCTTATCGCCGACGCCGCCGGTGGAGTGCTTGTCGCCCTTTATGCCCTTTATCGGGCTCAGGTCGAGAGTGTCGCCGGAGTGCATCATGGAAAGCGTGAGATCCAGCGTCTCATCCTTGTCCATGCCGACGAAGAGTATCGCCATGCACATCGCGGACATCTGGTAATCCGGGATAAGCCCGCGCGTGTAGTTCTGCACCATGAAGTCTATTTCCTCGGCGGAAAGCTTCCCGCCGTCACGTTTTTTCGCTATAAGGTCGGTCATCTGCATGTGTGTGTCCTCCGCATATAAACTTATCAAAAAAGTATCTTATATTATACAACATTTTTCGCCCCGGCTCAATACCTGAACAGCATATAAATCCGCCCGTTTATCTTTTTTATCACGGCCCCCGGCGCATCGCGGCGCAGCTCGGCCGGGATGGCGACTATGCTGCCCCGCCCGTCAAAGGCCGTCAGCGTTCCGTCCGGGCGCGAAAACCACAGAAGCCCATCCTCGCCGTCCTTATTTTCCGCCGCTTCCGTATTGTGCGTGTCGTATTCTGGCTCCGTCTCGGCCCCGCCCCCGGCGCTGTCCGCGCGTGGCTCATCCGATAAATGCACACTTTCCGCCTCCGCTTTCGCAGATGCGCCGTCGGTATTTTCTTCGGCGTCCCTGCCACCCTCCGCCGTCGTGCACAGCCCGGCCGGGGCCGCGTATTCTATCACCTCCGGCATCCGGCGCAGCTCGCTTCGGCTGAGTCTGCGCCGTAGGTACAGCCCGCCGCTCCACGGCTGCATCACGCCCAGATAGCCCTCCCTGCCGCCGCCGTATACGGATAGGCGCAGCAGCTCCCCGTACCCCGGCAGAGTGGCCTCGAACACCGTGAAAAGGCCATCCTCCGTGACCGTCAGACTGCCCGCGGCATTGCCGTCTATAATGATCGGATGCTCCATATGCCCACCGCCTTGCTCAAAAAAAGTTCCCGCTCAATTTTATGAGCGGGAACCTGCCGATATTTCAATTTCAGGTGCCAAGGCCGAAGCTGACGGCCAGCGCGTTGTCAACGGCGGTCATCGTGCCCTCGTCCAGCCTGCCCATCCGCTCGCGCAGACGGGATTTGTCTATGGTGCGTATCTGCTCAAGCAGGATAACGCTGTCCCGATTAAGCCCCACGCTTTGGGCTGTCAGCTCAATGTGGGTCGGCAGACGCGCCTTGCCTATCTGGCTTGTGATGGCGGCGGCAATAACGGTGGGGCTGTGTTTATTGCCGGTGTCGTTCTGCACAATGAGAACAGGGCGCATCCCGCCCTGCTCACTGCCCACGACGGGGCTCAGATCGGCGTAATAGATATCTCCTCGTTTGACCATTTGTTTCACACTCCGTGAAAATGATAGCCCATTACATCATATGTAACAGCACTACAATTTTCCCACGTTGTGTGAACTTTTATACATACCCTCGGTTGACAAGCGGGTGTGTCCTTGTTGACCGAGGGTACGCTCCTCAGATTATGAAGCCGCCGTCCACGCCCAGCACCTGCCCCGTGACGTATTCGGCCCCGGCAAGGTACAGTATCCCCTCGGCGATCTCCTCCGGCCGGCCAAGGCGGCCCAGCGGCACGGCGTCGCGCGCAAGCATATCCAGCGTCTCATCGCCGAGGACCTTCACCATGTCCGTGTCTATGACGCCCGGCGCGATGCAGTTGACGCGTATGCCCGTTGGCGCAAGCTCCGCCGCAAGTGAGCGCGACAGCCCGATTATTGCGTGCTTCGTCGCGGCGTATGCCGTTTCGCAGGATGCGCCGTGACTGCCCCATATGGAGCTGACGTTTATTATGCAGCCTGCGTGCGCGTGCAGCATGTGCCCCAGCACGGCCTGCGTCGTGTTGAAGCAGCCGCCGAGGTTGACGTCGAATATCCTCTGCCAGTATTCCGGCGTGATGTCCTGAAACTGCTGCTGCTTGGCGACACCCGCGTTGTTCACAAGCAGCGTCACCGGGCCGAAGCAGCTTTCAATGCGCCGCACCATCTCCTGCACGGCGCCGCGGTCGGAAACGTCGGCCTGCACGCTCATCACGCGGCAGCCCTCGTCCTTCAGCGCCGCCTCCAGCGCAAGCGCCTTGTCGCGGCGCTCTATATAGTTTATGCACACGGCCCAGCCGCGGCGCGCAAGCAGTGCGGCCGTCGCCGCGCCTATGCCCCTTGACGAGCCTGTCACCAGTGCGACCTTTTCCATATCGCGCCTCCCGTCAGACGGCCGCGGCCGCAAGGTGCCGGGATATAAGCTCGCTGCTGTACCGGGCAAGCTCATTCGTGCTCATGGACTTCACCTTTTCCGCCGGGATAAGCTCAAGAATGTCGAGATATACATCCGTCACGCGGCGCAGGACATTCTTCGTGATGTTCTCCGTGCCGCGGATGCATGCCACGGCCAGCGGCGCGTCCGCCTTCTGCGCGATCTTGAACGAGCCCGCATGGAAGGGGAGAAGCTCCCCGTCATGGCTGCGCGTGCCCTCCGGATATATACCGATGGAGCACACCCCGCGCTTGACATAGTCCGCGGCCTGCAATATGGTTTTCAGGGCCTTGCGGTCGTTCTCCCTGTCGATGGGGAGGCAGCCCGCACCCTGCGCCAGCCGCCCCACGAAGGGCAGCTTCATGTTGGACACCTTTGAAATAAAGAAAAGGTTGTATTTTTTCAGCTTGTTCAGCGTGATTAACGGGTCGTAGCCCGAACGATGGTTGCACACAAAGACAAAGCGCGTGCAGTCCGGCAGCTTTTCAAGCCCAGTTATGTGCGTGCGCACCCAGCTGTAGCCGAGTATGAGCCCCGTCGCTCCCACGCAGGCGGAGCGGCACAGCGCGTTCTGCTTCGTCAGCGGCTTGGTGCTGCCCACGAACAGCGACAGCAGCGCCAGCGCCAGCACGTACAGCAGGTTCAGCGCCACAAAGCACCCCGCGAACATCAGCACGCCCTTCCACATCATGGCGCCCGCCGCGCGCACATATATGAAAGCAACGACCACGGCGATGGCCAGAAAAGCGATGATAAGCATATTGAAAACCTCTTTTTCCGTCAATGAATAACGGAAGATATAATAGCACTTTAAAAGCGTTTGCCAAGGGATATTTTAATTTTTTGATGGAAAGTTTACAAATATTCTGCCCGCCCCTTGACAAGTGCCGCGCTTGCCTATACCATGTCTGTGAGTGCGGAAGGAGGGGAGACGTATGTTGTCTGACGGCTATGAGCTTGTGGAGCGCGATGGCGCGCCCGACGGGGCGGACTTCTGCCTCACCGTGACGGATGACTGCATGGAGCCGTACATTCGCCGCGGCGAACGCGTATATGTGCAGGCCTCCGCCGCCCCCGGCGAGTTTGAGGCCGGGATCTTCATGCTCTCCGGACGGGTGTACTGCCGCCAGTGGTGTGAGGATTACACCGGCACGGTGCATCTCCTTGCCGCGAATCCCGCCCGGCAGGACGCGAACATCGCCGTGCCGAAGGCGGCGCTTTCCAAGCTTGCCTGTCTTGGCCGCGTAATGACCGGCGCGAAGCTTCCGCGCCCGGCGTATATGTAGTTTTAATCCGGCGTATATCTGTCTCTTATACACATATCCGAGCCCACGAGACAGGCAG
>ENA-OUQF01000729-OUQF01000729.1-human-gut-metagenome-genome-assembly--contig:-NODE-729-length-23231-cov-4.257421_pt1 | contig 23231 bp, 34 predicted proteins | sample MGYA00237947_ERZ548826 | MGnify/ENA primary metagenome ERZ548826 (study PRJEB26490, sample SAMN05194701) | human gut metagenome | biome: terrestrial biome; feature: human-associated habitat; material... | reverse complement strand
GTTATTATGATTGTGAAATCAAGATTAATAATTATGGTTCAATTAAATTAAAGCTTGATGCGAATACAGCACCTATTACCGTAAGCAATTTTGTCGGACTCGCCAATGATGGTTTCTATAATGGCTTAACATTCCATCGTATTATTAAAGGATTTATGATTCAGGGTGGAGATCCTAATGGAGATGGAACTGGAGGTTCTAAAGATACTATTAAGGGTGAATTTTCTAGTAATGGTGTAGATAATCCTTTGAAGCATACAAGAGGCGTTATTTCAATGGCAAGAAGTCAGTCCAATGATAGTGCTAGCAGTCAATTCTTCATTATGCATGAAGATGCACCTTCATTAGATGGTGAATATGCAGCATTTGGATGTGCTTATTCAGGAATGGAGATTGTTGATAAGATCTGTAATGATGTAAAGACAGAAGACAACAATGGAACAGTACTAAAAAAGAATCAGCCAGTTATCGAAAGTATTATATGTACAAAGGTTCAGTAAATTTTACTGAATCTTTTTTTAGTTCTATGAGAAAAATGGTTTTGTATCTTGTATGTAATAGTAGGAGGTTATTTTATGGATGAACTATTTGAAACTATTTTTTTCAAAGCACTTAAAGCAGATTCTACAGACATCCATTTCAAATTGACGGACCATTTGAGTATTCAATTTAGAGTGTTTGGAGAGTTACAACATTATCAGGATTATGAAAGTGCAGTAGGTGCTAAGATCATGAACTATCTGAAATATAAGTCTTTCATTAATGTGAATTATAAGATGGTTCCTCAGACAGGTGCTTTTCACTACTACATCAATGAACATATTTATTTCCTTCGTGTTTCTTATTTACCTGGAATGGATTTTGAAAGTATAGTCATAAGAATATTAAATAATCATGAGAATATCACTATTAATGAGATATCAGAGATTGATGATTTTACTTTCTTTCTTAATGAAATCTGTTATCAAAAGGCAGGACTCTTTTTGGTGGCAGGTGCTACAGGTTCAGGTAAATCAACCACTTTATATGCCATACTTGATAAGATTATTGAAATGGGAGGAAGAAATGTTGTTACGTTAGAGGATCCAATAGAAATAGTGAAGGAACATTGTTTGCAGATAGAAATGAATGAAAGCTTAGGTATTGATTATTATAATTCATTGAAACAGATTTTAAGACATGATCCAGATGTAATCATGATCGGTGAAATTAGAGACGAAAAGACCGCAAAACTTGCGATTACATGTGCTTTAACAGGGCATCTGGTATTATCTACTATCCATGCCAGTAACTCATTGCTGGTAATAAAGCGAATGTTGAATTTAGGGATTAATGAAACGGATTTAGAGGACGTATTGATTGGTGTAGTTACACAACGTATTAAATATGATAGAAGGAATAGAAGAGTCATCATACTTCCTGAAATAATGAATAAGATACAGATCAAACAATATTTTGTAGATCATACAGTTAATTATCCATCATTTAAAGACAATGCCTTAATGCTTATTAAAGAAAAGCACTGTGATCAGTATTTGTTTAAGGATGAGTTGAATGGACAATGATCTTTTATTTCTTGAAAACTTATCTAATCTTCTCGAACAAGGTTATGGGATAGAAGAAACATTACTTATCTGTAAAGATATTAATGATCATCCAAGCATTGATACAATATTGCAGAGAATATATGATGGAGAGAATTTGACTGATGCATTGCTGGATCCTCATCTTCCACCTTTATTCATTGAGTTTTTTACTTTCTTTTCTATGCGTTCCACCATTTCCGATGCGATTAAGAATAGCTTAAAAATATATAATGAAATATATTCAATGAAAAAGAAATTAGTTGCCCAGATGACATATCCTCTTATTTTGATTGTATTTTTACTCTTTTTCTCTTTGTTTGCAACTTTTATTCTCTTTCCTAAAGTTACTACTTTGTTCAGTTCATTTGGGATGAATCCATCTTTAAGCTTCACTCTTTTATTCTTTATTATTCGCCTAATTCCTATTTTGATTATTGGTTTATTATCTGCATTAATTATATCCTGTGTTTATTTTCTTATCTCTTTAAAGAAAAAGAAGTTCTGGATAATTGAACGTTATCTGAAAGTGCCTCTCTTAAAGAAGTATATTCAGAAATATTTCACATTTAAGTTCTGCCTCTATTTCAACGAGTTGCTAGAAGATCATATTGATTCTAATACTATTATTACAATGTTGAATGAGAGTATGAGTCAAAGTGATATTAAGATTGTACTTTATGAAATCTATATTCGTTTAAAAGAAGGTGAGCAGCTAGAAAATATTATAGATGGTTTTCCTTATTTCGATCATCTCTTTGTCTCTATGTATAAGATGTTTTTAAAGAATCCTGATCAAATAGGATCAATGAGAGGGTATTTAGATATTTCTCAGGAACAGATTACATATGCTGTTAATAAGTTTACAAAGTTTTTTGTCCCAATTGTTTATGGGTTTGTCGCATTTTTCGTCATCACAATATATATTGCAGTTATTATTCCGATGATGAATAAATTTAAATCAAAAAACCTTGAATTTAAGCCATTTTTTAGTGGTGAAAAGTAGTTAAAAGTGCTTAATTAGTAACAAATCAGTAACAAGAAAAGCCACCCCTTAGAGTGGCTTTCGCAGTTATGCTCACTTAGAGTACTTATAGCGCTGTTCGTTTATATTTTAATCTTATTGATTTCTTTGTAAAGTATATTCTTAGATTCATTAGTGTAGACATCAAAAGTGATGTCGTTCATCTTGTGACCCAAAACTTTTTTTCTAACGTAAATATCAATATGGTTCATCTGACACAATGTTGCAAAAGTCACTCTAGTATCATGCATAGTATGCTTTGTATCTAATATATCGTTAATCTTTGGCAATACTGATTTATTCGCAATATTGCCATAGCATGAATCAATAAGCCTTTTGCCGTCTCTTAATAATTCGTCAATTACATACTGTTTGATATCGTTATGTATTGGTATTACTCGATTCTTTCCAGCCTCAGTTTTTGAGCCAGTGACAATGTAACTTATATACATTTCAGTGCCATCATCATTGCAATATTCATCTATGTGTATATTGCTCCTGTCTATCTTAATCAGTTCAGATGCTCGACAACCTGTATATATATAAATAAGCACGATGTGCGCTTCTGAAGTGTCAAGCGCCTTTAATTTCTTTATTTCCTCGATAGTAAACGGATAATGTTTTTCCGATTCTTTGTACTCTGCCACTCTAATATATGATGTGTAATCATCATCACGCTTTATGTATTGATGAATCACTGCATACTTAAAAATTTTAGAACATAGCACCTTCATGTGCACGTGTAGGCTATTACCAACTTCCTTGTTATCAAAAATTTCTTGGAGATCCATCAAAGAGATAGTGTCTATTCGTCTATCGTGTAAAAGTTTGAATTTTTTAATCCAAGAATTATATCCGTCACGTGCTGATTTTGAAAGTTTTGAAATTTCTTCTTCGTAAAGAATATCATAAATTTCTTTGAAAGTCGGTACACGTTTTTGAGTCTTTCTTTGAATTTCATCAAACAGATTAGGAGCAATATTTCGAGCCTCTTCGTTTGATATGCTGTTAGATTTCTTTAGAGAATAAAGAGACAACGCATTTAGTGCCTCTTCACGAGTTGCAAACGTTCCAATACATATCTGTTTTTTCTTACCTGTCATTATATCTCTTTCGTCACTCATTACACGAGCACAGAAGGGAGTTCTTCGTTTGCCCGATAGTTTAACTACGGTTCCAGTATTGTTGGGTCTGCGCCCAAATCTAGTCTTTCTAGCCATAATGTGGCACGTCCTTTCTATTTGTTTTTGCCTTGAACGTGCCAATCATGATATAATTAAACACGTAAAAGGACTTTGGATAATCGGTTTCTTTTACAAGTGTTGCACCCTAGCGCCAACTAGGGTGCTTTTTTTTATTTAAATATTTTATTTTTCTTATTTTTTATTGTAGTAGTGCTTATTTATATATTCTTGTAATTCGTTCATGTTAGTATCTAAATACTCACATATTTCAAAACATTCTTTTAGGCAGATTCGGTTTCTGCCTATTTCAATATCATAATACCAACTTTTTGCATGCCCCATTGCTGAAGCAGTGTCATTTATCGACACACCTTTACGTTCTCTTTTTAACTTAAAGAACGAGCCAACAATTTTATAATAATCATCTTTCATAAATATCACCTCTCTTTCTACATCGTTATTTTAACATTTAATTCCGTTATCAACAATCGTTTTATAAAAATAAAATAATTTTACGAATAGTAAAAATAAATAAAAAACATTAAAAAAGATTGTTGACAACGCACGAACCTGGCTGTATTATATAGCCATAGAGTCCGTTAAATACGGACGGCAAGAAAGGAAGTGAAATAAATGCTAACAATCAAGCAAATTAGAATTGGCGCTGATTTAACTGCAGAAGGTGCAAGTGAATTGTGTGGATGTTCAGTACCTACATATCTTAAATGGGAGAAAAAACCTGCAAAGATGGAATTAGGAGCATTCAATAATTTATTGAATTACTACAATGAAAAGAACCCTACACGTAAAGTGTTTTATGACGATGTAGAATTCTAATTATTTTTTTACGCAAGAGTACGTAAATAACGTACGATAAGAAAGGAGACCTCAATGGATGAATGGAACATGAGTGTCAGTGAAGCGATGGAACTCACTCACAAGAGCAGAGAGTTCATCATCAATGCAATCCAACAGGGTGTTATGCCTGGCTCTGTTGTAGAAGGAGAGAATGGACGAAGAACAGTCCATATACCTAGGAAGGCATTCTTATCTTATATGACCGAGTGGAATATGAGTCCAACAGATGAGGTCATAGAAGCATTGTTTAAGAAATACACAAATAAATAAAAGTAGATTCGTAAGCATCTACGGCCGTGGGAGCAAGACTGTTGTAAGACATTTTCTCATTTGTCATTTCTCCTATCATTTTCCAAAATCCATTCCCACGGCTATAGGTGCTTACGAGTAAGCAAGAAGAAAGGGGTAGACAAAATGATTTACGAAGTCACAACAAGTCAAATCAATAATTTCAAGGACTGTAGAAGAAGATATTGGTTTGAATACAGAGAGTTACTGAAACCTAAGAAAGAGAACGAGGCATTAGTGATAGGTAGCAGCTATCACGCAAAGGTAGAAGAAATCCTTACCACAGGCTCATTCACTGAAAGTCATGATTATACAGATGCAATGGCAAGAGCATTCATCAAGTATATTCTCCCTCAGTTGCCGGAGATTGTCGATGTTGAACAGGAATTCAGATATCGACTAGCGAGAGGAATCTATCTAAAAGGAAAGATTGATGCAGTGTCTGTCGATGGACTTATCGAGCATAAAACAACAGGCAATTACATTACCGACGAGTATATGTACAAGGTTGATTTCATGAACGACCAGGTAAGTAATTATCTGATTGCCAAGGAAGAAACTAGACCAGTTACTTACACAGTAATCACTAAGCCAACAATTCGTCTAAAGAAGACAGAGACATTAGACGAATACATTGAACGTTGTGAAGCATGGTATGACGAAGATACAGAAAGAAAGATCAGAGTATTCACTGTAAGTCGTACAAAGGAAGAACTAGAAGAACAGAGAAAAAATCTAGTTGCCATGGCTAAAGAAATCAAAAGATGTGACAGAGAGAAGTTCTTCTACAGAAATGATAGAGCATGTTCTATTCTTGGCTGTCCTTTCTCGGGCATCTGCAGTAACTATAACGGAGATGCTGAAACGTTAGTTGACTTCGAAAAGAAGTCATCAACAAACGAAGAATTAAATGAAAACGGAGGTAAAAAGAAATGGCTTTAAAAACGTACACAGCAGATAACATCGAAAAAGAAGCGTTCACCTGTCTGCTTTATGCAAAACCAGGTGATGGAAAAACTACAACAATTGGAAAACTGCCAGGCAAGACAGTTGTCTTAGATATCGATAAGACTAGTGGTGTCTTAAAGAACAGTCCTAATGCTAAAGGGATTCTAATTGTAGATATCGATGTAGACGATATTGTAAACAGCATGAACGAAGCACTTGCGTGGTTAGCAAGCAATACGGATAAATATGACAATATCGCAATCGATAACGTGAGCGAATTACAGAGCTGCATCCTATCTTATTATGGTCAGCTTGGAAGAAACGACGGAGTTCCTTCACAGGGAGACTATCAGAAATTTCAGTTCGGCTTGGCTAGAATCATCAGAAACCTAAAAACATTACAGAAGAGAATTCTATTAACGGCATGGCAGGAATTAGTGGATGTCACTTCACCAACAGGAGAACAGTATACATCATTCATGCCTAGAATTCAGAAGAGCGCTAGGGATAACGTATGTGGTCTATGTGATGTGGTTGGTCATCTAGAAATTACATCTACAGGAGAAAGAGTAATCAGACTTCTTTCAACAAAGAATGTTTATGCAAAAAATCAGCACGACGATAGAAAAGCGTGCAGACAGGAAGATTTATTCAGTACAGGAGGAAATAAATAATGGCAATTAATTGGGGATTTGAAGAGGTAGAAAACGAGTTTATTGAGTTACCTCAAGGTATGTACAGATGTCGTATCAACACGGCAGAAGAAACAACAACATCAACAGGGAAACCGATGATCAGTCTGATGCTTGATATCAGCGGTCATAATCAGAAATTATTCTACAACCTTGTTTTTGATGCATCCCATGCATCAATCGTAAACCAGAAATTACAGTCTATTTATGACAGTTTTGATATCCCTAGAGGGAATATGGAAGCAAGTCAGTGGGTCGGCAAAGTCGGTGCATTAAAGACAAGAAAAGAAAAAGATCAGTACGGAGGTGACCGCACAGGTGTTCACTATTTCTTAAGCAAGAAACAGGCAATGAACCTACCAGCATGGCAAGAACCTGGCGATGCACAATCTAGCAATACAAAGCCAAAGTCATTAACACCACCATCAATCGACGATGTCCAATTCTAAAGGATCATGTTAAGGGATTATCAAGAAGACCTATACATGAAAACGGTAGAAGCCATTAGGCAAGGCAAGAGAGGAATACTTATTCAGATGCCTTGCCGAAGTGGCAAGTCGTTTCTCATGGCTGAAATGATAAAAAATCTAAAAGGTTATGGCTTGGTACTGGTTCATAGAAAAGAACTGATGAAGCAGCACAAAGCATTGCTTAATGAGTTAAGCATAACAAATGCTAGAGTTGCGAGTGTCTTCACGGAAGCCAATCATTTAGACGAATATGAAAAACCATCGGTCATTTTCATTGATGAATGTCATCTAAGTGAGGCAAGCAGCTATAAGAAGGTATGCGAACATTACAAGGTTCTTGTGGTTGGATTCACTGCAACTCCTACACGATTGAACGGTGACAGATTATCGCTGTTTGACTGTATTGTACAGGGAATAACGGCTAATGAATTAATGAGCCGAGGAGCAATCAGCAATTATGACTACTATGCGCCTAATATCGGTATCGACACAAGCGATATAGCGATTGTGAGGGGCGATTATCGTACAAGTGAACTGCAAGACCTATTCACTAAAAACTGCGTCTACGGCGATATATTCAAGTATTACAAGGAACTTGCTGATGGCAAGCAGGCCATCGCTTACTGCGTATCTATAGAGCATAGCAAAAAGGTCAGAGACCTGTTTATTGCGAACGGCGTGAGCGCTGTTCATCTAGACAGTCATACACCATCAAGCGAACGTGAAAAAGTCATGAACGATTTCAAGCAGGGCAGATTCAAAATACTATGCAATGTAGGACTGATTAGTGAAGGAATTACAGTTCCGGACTGCGAGTGCTGCTTACTGCTCAGACCGACAATGTCACTTGCTCTGTACATTCAGCAGTCAATGAGATGTCTTACTCCAAAAGAAGGGAAGAAGGCAGTAATCATCGATTATGTAGGCAACTTTCAGAGACATGGTCTGCCAACGAGTGACAGAGAATGGTCCTTGAATGGTGCAAAGAAAAGAAAGATGATAAATGACGATGGGTCATTTTCTATCCGTACCTGTCCTCAGTGCTTCAAGGTGTTCAAGACCGCCGATAAGTGTCCTTACTGCGGATATGAATATGAAGTCAAGGGCAGAGAGTTAAAACAGATGGAAGATGTCAAATTGAGAGTGGTAAAAGAGCAAGAGGTCGAGGAATTAAACAAAAAGAAAAAAGAAATGAGAATGGAAGTAGGCCGTGCTAGAAGTCGTGATGAACTTATGAGAATCGCTAGAGAACGTGGCTACTCTGTTGCATGGGTACATATCCAAATGAGGTTGAAAGGAATATGCAGCTAGAACATATTATTCAAAATAAGGTGATGGTGGAACTGTCCGAAGCTGGCTTCACACCATACAGAATGGTTGTTGGAACTTATTATACAAAGACTTTAAATCCTATAAAAGTAGGCATTGAAGGAACACCAGATCTATTAGTTTTAAAGAATAATGGAGAGGTGTTTTGGGTAGAAATGAAAACAGATAAAAAAGGTAGCAGATTAAGAAAAGTTCAAGAGGATTACCACAAATTCCTAAAATCAATCAATCATAGAGTATATGTCGTAAGAAACTTGGAAGACATAGAAAAGGTCATAGCGATTGAGAAAAAAGAAAAATCTGTATGCGATATATGATGCAGAAGATATGTGTGTCTGCGTCGGCAATGCTCAAGAATGTGCGTGCTATCTTGGTGTGTCTCTGCACCATTTCTACACCAAATTATATAGAAACGGAAATAAGAAATTTAGAATTTATAAGTTAGAGGAGGACACAAATGAATGATTGTGTGAACCACCCTTCTCATTATGAGACAGGGAAGTTTGAGTGCATTGAAGTAATGGAAGAAACACAAGGTGTAGAAGCAGTGAAAAACTTCTGCATCTGCAATGCATTCAAATATCTATATCGTCACGCTAACAAGAATGGATTAGAAGATATCAAAAAGGCCAGATGGTACTTAGACAAATACATAGAATTAAGCAAAAGAGGTGAGATTGATGCCGTACATAACAACGCCTATGGAAGAACTTCAAAAGCAGGCTGAAAGCATCGAAAGCAAAGTTACAAAATTAAATGCAATCTATAAAGATTATGAAGATTTGAAGAAAAAGCATAGTGAACTAGAACACCGTTTCTATGAACTACAAAACAAGGATAGTGCTGAAATCAAAGATTTAACGAATAAATGCAATAGATTAAAGCATGAACTCGAACACAAAGAAGAGAGTCTTTGGATTAAGGAAGAACAGTTAGAAAACTATCGAATTGCAGTTGAAACAGCGTTTGCAGTCGTTGCATTTTTTATCGCCCTGGTGATTATAGCATAAGGAGGAGATTAAATGATTACTTTAAAATATGCAGATATTTGGGGATTCGAGCATGCCGTTAGAGGTATGCGAAACCCTATGAACAGTTGGAACAAGAGTGATACTTTCGTTGATTATGACCTTGTTTTACTAGGCAACAAAGATAAGGAACTAATGAAGAGATTAGTTCACGCTGGTCCTAGCCATAGAAAATTCTTAAGACAGATTTTTGTGAGTGTCGATATCACTGCACCGCTCTATTGGTGGAAGGAATTTGATACTTATAAAGTCGGAACTACCGCTAACTCATGTAGCACAATGCATAAGATTCATGATAAGGAGTTCACGCTGGATGATTTCAGCGTTGAACATTTGAATGATGATGTGCTCAATAAGCCATTCAAAGATATCATAAGTTGTTTGAATTTTTTTAGACAGCTTTATATCCAAGACCATAGTAAGGATAACTGGTGGCAGATGATTCAGTTACTGCCTTCTTCTTACAACCAAAAGAGAACAGTAACTATGAATTACGAAAATCTGTTGAATATCTATGAAACTCGCAGAAATCACAAGTTGGATGAATGGAAAGATTTCTGTAAATGGATTGAAAGATTGCCTAATGCAGAACTCATTACAGGAGAAGAAAAGAATGTATAAAGAAATAAGTAGATTGGTGGAATTATTAAAACTCCCACAAAGCAGAATACTTGAATTGGACAAAGTGGCGCATTCTAACGGCGATGATTTAACTCTCACTATTGCATCAGAGGAATGCGCAGAGTTAATCCAGGCAATGTCAAAAGTTAAAAGACATGGGTTCCGTGGCGTGTATGAACGTAATCTGCACGAAGAGGTTGCTGATATATTAATCTGTATCGTTGAGTTGGTTTCTCTAGGGTACTTGGATATCGATAAAGTCATAGAGTGGCAGAAATTCAAAATAAATCGAGAAGTGGATAGAGCACTTAAAAAGGTGGTGAAATAACATGAGTTACAGTATTGGCATTTATGTAAAGGTTGAAGGATGCGATAAATATGCAGAAATCGCATATCCATTTCATTCTTCTCCTAGTTACAACTTAGGAAAATTATTTAGAAGCTGCATGAGTTGGAATTTTAACTCTAGTGAATATTATAGATGCGATCATGTAATAGAACACTTAGATAGAGGAATCAAGGAATTGCGTTATAAGCCTTACGACTATGCCGGATTAATTCCTGGAAACAGTTGGTATGAAATGCCTAACGCACTTAATGTGTTGGATTCTATAAAAGACTGCATTTTAGAACAAGCAGAAGAAATACCGCTAGATTGCATGTATATGAGTTGGGAGTGATTAGATGGCAATTATTAATCCTTGGATTTTTTATTTAATTGATGTATTAAGCACTTTAAAACAAAACAGTCAGTTTATTGCTGGTGTCTCAATCTTGGTATTTTGCGGTACGGGGATAGTTGGTGCAATTGCTAAAAGTGAGAGTCGTTACGACAATTTAACTAAAATTGAGTATTACATTCTTAAGTGGGCTAAAGAAAATACGGAATTTAAATATCTTGTAAGACTTAAAAATGGAAATTTATGTGCATATTCCGAAAAACCTTTCAAGGATAATCAGCATCGTGTTTGGGCGAACAAAGAAAACGTAAATTCACACTTAAGTATGTTCAATGACTTATTTGAATTCATTAATTGTGAAGACTCAGAACCTACGTCAATCGAAGACGTGCTTAAGAATTGCGAGGTGATCAAAAATGAATCTGACAAATAGAATCGAGTTAAGAAATAAAATAATTGATACATTGAACAATCAAAAATGCCGTATTGAAGCTGACGAAAGAGACGAAAATTTCAATTATGGCATTGATATCTGTATAAGTGCAGTTGAGGAAATTTTTAAAAACTGCGAGGTGGAAGAGAAGTTACAACAGGAATATGACGAACTCTATGAAGCCCATGAAAGACTCTCTTACGACTGGGCAAGATTAAAAAAAGAGAATAAAGAATTGCACAGTGATTATGATGACATGCGCAAAAATTACAACGAACTTGTCATCAAATTCAACAATTTATACAGCGAACTTTATGAGGAGGGGTACATAGAAGATGATTAAACTTTGGAATAAAAGTGAAACGCTCCAGCAGAAGTGCAAAAGACTTGAAAATGATTGTGAAGTTTACAAAAGACTTTATCAAAATCTGTCAAAAGTGAATGAACAGTTAAGAGAGATATATTATGAACAGGTCGATAAAAACGAAAAGCAGAGATTAAGACACGCCAAAGATTACAACAGACTGCTAAAGGATTATAAAACTTTAAAAGCACATTATGAGGAATTAAGCAAGGAGTGTAAGGAAGTTCAAGAGGAAAACATCTCCTTGCTTATCAACCAAAAATCGTCGGAAAGAACAAACAACAAGATACTCGATGAAGTTCAACGATTACATGACCGAGTAATGGAACTAATTGCAGAGGAGATGAATGAAGATGAATAAAAGACCTAAGCAAGAAGAGTTTATTGAGTGGGATCGTTTTGGGGATGGACACGTTAACAGTGTTCGATATTCAGAGGCTTTAGAAAAGTACTGCGATGAATTGGAGGCAGAGCATAAGATTTTAGAAAACTGGGATAATGGTTCATTTAGGTACTGCCAAGGTATGAGAGAGGCTCTATGGATGGCTATTAATGATGCTATGAACGATGTCAGTGAATGGGGAAGATACGCTGATACACGTAACAAACGCGCTGAATACGATAGATGTATTAAGCAAAACCAATCATATGCTCTTGGCATTATGGAATTCTATGAAAACATGGGAGTAAAGAAAGCCTGGGCAAGTGAAAAGAATATCACGAAAATACTTGAAGAACTCAAGAAGATTATAAAGGTAGGCAAGTAAGATGAATGATGCAGTTATGGATATCATAGGCATTCTGCTTATGACATGCACAATCATACTTATTGCTATTGGATTTTTTTGGAAAGAATAAATAAAGGAGAAATATTATGAACTATAGTTTAAACACAAGAGAAGTTAAGAGAGGAGATATCTTCTATATCACATATTCAAAGAATTTTAATGATTCTTATTCTTACGACACAACAGGTAGACCTGGCGTAATCGTATCAGATGACCATTTGAACAGAGGCAGTGAATATGTTGAGGTTGTCTATCTTACAACAAAAATCAAGAGAGACATGCCTACTCATGTAGATGTGTTCTGCAAAACACCTTCTACTGCTCTCTGCGAAACTATCCACACTGTTGAAAAAGATCGAATCGGTACTTATGTGAGAACTGTAAGTGATGAAGAAATGGAAGGAATTGAACGTGGATTAAGACGTTCTCTAGGTATGGGCACTCTAGATAGCGATATGAAAAAGGTGGTATCTGTTAATGATGCAGAACCTAATAATGATATGGGATTAGCCTCAATGCAGAAGGAAATCCAACTTACCGCAGAAAGAGACATGTTCAAGAAATTGTATGAAGACTTATTATCAAAAGTCGTTGGAAAATAAGGAGGAATTTAATGCTAACAGTTAATGAATTATTCGCCGGAATCGGAGCGTTCAGAAAGGCTCTGATTCGTCTTGGCATCCCACACGAAGTAGTGGGCATCAGCGAGATTGATAAATATGCGATCAAGTCATATAACGCAATCTATGGAGAGACTAGAAACTACGGTGACATCTCAAAAGTAGAAAAACTTGATTATGCTGACTTATGGACATACGGCTTTCCTTGCCAGGATATCAGCCTGGCTGGACAGTTGAAAGGAATCGTAAAAGGTGAGACAAGAAGTGGATTATTATATGAAGTTCAGAGACTTCTTGCTCAAGCCCAGTCAGATGATGCGCTCCCTAAATATCTAATTATGGAAAATGTCAAAAATCTAGTAGGAAAGAAATTCAGACCAGATTTTGAAGGGTGGCTCAAATGGCTTGATGAACTGGGCTACAACAACTACTGGAAAGTTCTTAACGCAGTGGATTATGGCATCCCACAGAACAGAGAGAGAGTCTTCTGCATCAGTATTCGAAAGGATATCGATACAGGCTATACATTCCCTTCACCGATTGAGTCAGATACAGTTCTCATGGATAAATTAGAACCTGTTGAAGATATCGATGAAAAGTATTTCCTTTCAAGCGAATGCGTCAAACGCAGATTCACGAAGAATCAGATTAATGAGGAAAAAGGCTACGGATTCAAATTCTCTCCTGTAGAGAGAGAAGAAGCAAAGATTGCAACCACAGTAACAACTATTCCAACAAGAGACACCGCTAACCATATTACAGAAAAAGGTGTTAGTAGCATATTGGAAGACAATGTTGATGAACGATATTATCTCTCTGATGAAATGTCATCTAAACTGATTGAAAAGCCTACAGACGGCATTGTGAGGCAAGTAGGGTATATAAAGAAAGCAGAGAATGGCACTCAGCATCAGAGTAACACTGTCTATGACCCTAAGGGTGCAGCTAGAACACTTACTGCATGTGATTATAAAAGCCCTATGATGATAAAGGAGGAATTTAAATGATAGTTGCAGAAATTGCAAAGAGTAAAAATGACGAGTTTTACACTCCGTCTTACGCTATTGAGCCAATTATGAAATATATCAAATCTGGCTCGACAATATGGTGTCCTTTTGACACGGAAGACAGTCTATTTGTCAAAGAGTTTCGAAATGCGGGATTCACTGTCATTCATTCCCACATAGATAATGGGGGGGATTTCTTTAAAATGACACCACCGAAATGTGACTACATTATTTCCAACCCACCATACAGTTTAAAAACAGAGGTACTGCAGCGATTGTTTGAATTGGACATACCATTTGCGATGCTTGTTGGTGTGGTTGGTTTATTTGAAAGTCAGAAACGTTTTGAGATGTTTAGAGATAATACATTCGAATGCATGTATTTGAATAGACGAGTTTCTTATTTTAAGAATTATGACGATCAGAAACCTAGTTTAAATCCACCATTCAGTAGTGTTTATATATGTCACAGAATGCTCCCTCGTCAGATCGTATTCGAAGAAATACATAAATGAAACAAGGAGTAGCAAAGAATGAAACGATGTAATCTTGTAGCAGAATACACAAACATTAAGTATGAACAATCTCGTCGCATCTATGGAATGGATGGAATGTGTCCTACCATTACAACGAGAGCGTCGGGAGGACATGAGGTGAAGATAATGGATAATAGACCTATTGTCAGAATCGCAGAAGCAACCAAAAAGGGATTCGCCGAAGCAACCATTGGAGACAGCATTAATATTGCCTATCCAAACAGCAATACAAGAAGAGGAAGAGTGTGTGAGGGTAAGGCAAACACCCTCAGCACCAGTCCACAACAAGCAGTGATTACGGAGGATAGTAACATGGAGAACATCAGAATTAGAAAATTGACACCTAGAGAGTGCTGGAGACTGATGGGGTTTGATGATGAAGACTTCGATAAGGCCCGAGCAGTCAATTCAGATACGCAGCTTTATAAGCAGGCTGGCAACTCTATCGTTGTAAATGTGCTAGAAGCAATCATGGGTAATATGTTCATAAATGATTATATCAGTCAATGATGAACGAGTACATTTACAAGAAAGTCGATTACTATTCAATGAGACAGCTAAGTGATGTAATCGATGAATTAAGAGGCAATTATCGAATCATAGGATATAGAGCATATGCACAGGAACAGTATGCAGTACTTACTCTATATCCTATAGAACAGGAGGAAATAGAATGATGCAGAAGAAAAGCGAACTAACGCCAACAGATATCAAACTGCTATGGTACAAGGAACTCTGGCTTAAGTACTTATCTATGTGTGAAGTAGATTACTACAACGATGAGAGAATGAGACTAGAGTATCTATGCAATCTTGTCCTTGATGATCTGACGAGACAAGAATATAGGCAGGTTAGTCTTAATGTCTTTCCTCATGCTAAGAAAAGAGGTGTTGCATCAAACGCGCCGACTTTCGAAGAAATTATGGAAGCACTCGATAAAGCAATCGATAAAGGAGAAAACAAATGATATTCAGAATACTATCAAGAGAAGAAAAGAGCAACACAGCACTACTTCTGTACAGATATCTAATAGAAAAAGCATACAAAGATAGTGACATTGATTTATCATCAAACGCTGATAAGTATTATCTAACAGTAAATTATCTTATGTCTAAGCATCCTATGTATGAAGAAGTAACAAATATCATTGATAGTCTAGTAAATGATGGAGCAGAAATGTCTTCAATCTACAAGGTGAATCAAATAAATCCATTATCAATGAAAGAAAAGAAGGCATTATTGGAACTGCTATATGGATATATGACAGAAGAAACAGAAGAGATGCGCATAACAGAAGTTGAAGTGCCGGATTTATATAAATCGTTAATAAACGATATGATAAATTTTGAAATAATAAAGCGCAGTTATTGCTATATCTGTACTGCCCTGGATAAAGATATAGTCAAAGGAGATGTAAATGATGGACAATGAAGAACTAACAAAAGTAATTGATAATATGCAGAAAATCAACGAAAAACTGCTGAAGCAGAACGATAAACTGCATCAAGAACTGGAACACTCGAACAGAGATTTCTTCGTTCTTGCTGGGCTGATAACTATCACACTGCTGCTTGTACTGTATGCTATGTGGTAATGTGGAAAGGGGGAATTTTAAATGGCAAGACTAGCAGAAGTGTGGTGCACATTCAGAAATCCAATTAGTTCTTCGCAGTTCTATGCGCTGAAGAATCGCTTTTATCTTATAAACCTGGACAATGTAACGTGGCATCTAGAATCGGCAGACTATAATATGAGAGGTGATGCGTGGCTGATTAAGTTCTTTCATAACGGAAAGCAGATTCATTCGATGAAGTTCTATGATGAACGCCTAGCACGTGATATGCTTAGATACCTTAAAGAGTTCAAACCGAAAAAGGAACACGGCACATTTAGTTTTGAAGGAATAACAGTTGACATAGACGATGTAGTGATGATTTCCAACAAGTACTACAATGATGCCGATTCACTAGGTGATACGAAAAGGTACACTTTTCTGATACATACAGTCAACTCCAAATGCAAGAGAGTTACCAAAAGCAGCATACCAGGTCGAGAGACAATAAGAGAATTTCAGAAAAGATTCATTAGATAATATGAAAGGTGGTGATCAGTCATGAGTGATTACAGAGGTGATCTATACAGAAAAATCGTACTTGATTTCTACAAGCAGAAGCATAGACCACCATATGTCGAGGAACTCAAGGGCTTAGGCGTCAAGGAACTGTACTTCAAGAAGAAATACGGCTCATATCCTAACTACATCAGAAACGAATTGAGACTGCCTATTACACAGACATTCGCTAGAGACAGGATAGTGGTAGACAAGACAACAAACGAAGTTGTCTTTGAAGGCACAATTTACGAGATAAATGAATTCTTCTTCACTAATGAGCCGAACGTAACAAGACATACGCTTGATTTCTATCTTAACAAGAAGGCATTCAGAAGGTACTGGTATATCTTCGCAAAGATGAACTATCATGTATGGGTTGCGAGCGACTACGACTTCAAGCAGTACAGACGTGCCATGTATTTCCTGTTCAGAAAGAAATGCTATCCAAATAATATGCTCTATGCGAAGAATGGAGAGGTGGCACAGCTCAAAAGGCTTGGAGAGCAGCTTGACAAAGGTGAGATACAGCTGAGTGATGTGCTGGATGTGGAGAGATACAAGGAATTTATAGGAAAGGACATTGATTACTATGAGGTTGTATGACGAAATAAAACAGAATATAAACTGCATTGAACTCGCTGCAGAACTAGGCATCGAACTGCACAAGAACGGGGGCACATATCGTTGCCCCTCTTTTATTCATGAAGGACATAATCCCAACAGTGTCATGGTGAGCGAGGACTCCTGGTTCTCGTTCAGTGACGGTGTCGGAGGAGATGTTACAGACATGCTTGCATATGCAAAGTATGATGGTGATAAGTCCATGGCGTTCAAGGATATGTGCCATCGTTTCAATCTTGCATTCAATGATACAGAATACAAGCAGAACTACAGGGAATGGAACAATGCCATACTGCAGTGGCATAACGAATTGACGGAAGAGGATATAGAGTATCTGCATCAAAGAAAGATCAAGGACAGCACCATTAATAACCTTTATATAGGAAGTCATGTGTTCAAGGAGAAAGCGCCTAACGGTGAGATGGTGGATGTACCACGTATCATCATTCCTATATTCAAGAACAACAACTGCGTCTACTACTGCGCTAGAAACAGAAGCGAATATGATGTGGTGAAGTATAAGAAACCATACCTGGAGGAAGCGTTCAAGGAGAATACGTTGTACGGCCTTGATACACTTAACAGAAGTGAGACTTATGCCGACAATGATACAATCGTCATTGCAGAAGGAGTATTCGACTTCTTGACATTCTACCAGGAAGGCTACAGAGTTCTATCAAGTGCTACAAGGCTGTCTAACAAGCAGACGGAGTATCTATGTAAGATTGCCAAGAAATTCAAGCGTGTTGCCATCTGCTACGACAATGACGGAAGAGGTGTCCAGTTCACAACAGCAACTGCAAAGCAACTGTTCGAACACAATATTCCATTCGATATAGTCAACGTTCCTAAGAAGTACGGCAAGGATGTGAGCGACTGCTACTGCGCCGGCCTCTCACCTAGCACGTTGTTGAATAATCATGTGGTGGACGGTACGCTATGGTATCTGAAGACAACCATGTCTGATATGGATGAACTTATGGAATATGTCTACAAGGCACACAGTCCTTATATGAGCAGAGTTAAAAAGAAAGCCATATTGCAGTATGCCAAGGAAGTTTTAGGCGCTGACGGCGAGGAAATGAAGGAAATACGAAGGGAACTGACAAGAGGCAAGACAAACGATGAATACGCCCATGAGTTTATTGCAAACTATGACTATAAATTAAGATGTAATCCATCACTCGGTTTCTATCGCTTCAACGGCACGTACTGGAGCAGATGTGATGATGCACTCATCAGACAGGGAATCATGGAGATGTTCGATGTATCATTCAATCTTGAATCAGCGATACTGAACAAGGTTAAAACTATCGTGTATGATGATACGCTACCTAACCAGGTGAACTGTCTTAATCTCAAGAACGGTACACTGTATTTCACCGAGAATCCTTTTGACGGCTATTACAGATTCACCAGCAAGCGCAATCCCGATGACTTCAATGACTATGTGCTCAACTACGAGTACAGAGAGAATGCATACAGCCAGGACTGGGAGGATTTCCTAAGCAGCACCACAAGCAATGACGAGAAACTTATCAAGCGATTTGCAGAGTACTTCGGATCGGTGTTCATGGAGCACAGCATACAGGACAAGGCGTACCTCTTCTATGGAAACGGAAGCAATGGGAAGAGCGTACTGACAAAGGTGCTGAGTGCACTGCTAGGTGACGGTAAATTATGCAGTACTCTAGAATTAAGCCGTCTAGGTGGGCGCTTTGACACACTGCAGCTATTAGGCAAGTATGTAAATTTCTGTCATGAAGCGACAAGCGATATCAAGGAGGCAGAGCCTATCTTCAAGGCGATCACATCAAACGATGTCATATCCACAGATGTGAAGGGCAAGCCACGCATTGAATTCAAGCCTAGATGCAAGATATTCATTGACTGCAACGAACTGCCAAGAGCGAACAAGTCAAACGGCGGATGGCTCAGAAGATTCGAGGGTACGAAACACAAATTCAACAACACATTCACTACAGACGAGTCAAGGGTGGATGACATCCACGTATTCAGAGCGATACCAGGAATCGACACACTCCTCACAAGCGAAGATGTGCTGCCTGCAGTATTGTGGTGGAGCATTGATGGTTATGTCAGACTGATTGAGAACGGCTACAGATTCAGCGAGATAGATGAGGACAAGGATTTGGAATACGAGTTCGCTATCGAGAGCAACCATGTTATCGAATTCCTCAACGAGTTCGACTGGGTTGATAACGGCATGACTCTTACATCAATGAGAGCAAACAGAGTGTATGAGATATACAAAGAATGGTGCGATGAATGCAGATACAGAGTTGCTGGTAGAAACACCTTCTACAAGAATCTGAAGGGAGCAATTACCTATTTTGATGGAACAGAAACACCACACTGCGAATTAAAGTCCATACGAAAACAGTGGTTTTTGGTAAAAAAGTAGAGGGGTACACAACTTATGGTGTTTTGAAACACCACAAACACCACATTGTATATTTTTACATGTCTCTTACTATTTAATAAAAAGTCCATAAAACGACACCGTAATACCATAAACACCATATGCAAGTCAGAAAACACCACTTGAAAAAACATTGATATTTACTTACTTTTTTATATATATGTGGTGTTTTGGTATTTTATATATAAGTAAATAGTATATAGAATATATGAAAGTAAATATATATAGAAGGAATAGAGAAGAGCAAAAAAAACACCAAAACACCATATTACTCATATACAGACCACCCATCCCCCTTGTGTGTGTGCGATTTTTTTGCCGGGGGGGATGTGTGAATGTGACACATGAGGGTAGGGGGTTGAATCTGACCATCGGTCAATTATTTTGTCAAGACTTTTTTAGAAATTCGATATTTTGGAGGTAAAAAAATGACAAAAAAGAAGTTCGACTACAACGAGATGGGCGAAAGCAAGCTGCCTGTCGCACGTGCAAGAGAGATGCTCAAATTAAAAAGAGCGACGATCAATGATTTTGATACAATCAAGAACAGAAGTTATGAATATCTCACTTACTGCGATGAAAACAACAGAGTTCCGACCTTGAGAGGTCTATGTGTCTGCCTTGGAGTTTCGCCAGACACTGTTAACAGATGGATTGCTGAGAGGCCTAATCACGAAACAACGATTTTTCTCTCACAGATGCTTAATCTGATGGCTGACAATCTCGAACAGGGAGCACTTCAAGGAACTATGGATAGAAATGCTTCTGTATTTCTGCTGAAATCCAATTTTGGCTATAGAGATAACCAGGATGTGAAGGTTCATCACATGGTTTCTGAAAGTAAATCAATTGAACAGATTGAAAAGGAAATTTCTGCTGTTGTTATAGATGCAGATTTTGAAGAGAAATAAAAAAAGGTGAGCGTTTTATGCTCACCTTTTTACATATGCACGTGAAAATTCTGCCACCACACGTGTGAAATTTCTGACGGCGCATTATGCCATCTGAAATTTTGCCGTATTTTTCCTGTTTTCTTGAGTATAGATTTTTTGTAGTTCTATGTAAGATTTTCCATTCTTATATTGATATAGGTTACATGCGCCTATAGCCTTAAATGGGCTATATTTCAATTTTAAGGCGCATTTATATGAAAGATGATAATTATATCACGATATGATTAAACACGCTTAAAAGGGCTATTTAAAGCCCTGTAGAATATCTCTACAATTTGTATGTATGAGCTGCATTATATAGATAGCCCATATTTCAATTTTAAGCGTTGTTTGTATGGTTATGGTATATTTATATCACCATTATATAAAAGTCTCTTAGAACGCTTAAAATGCTTATTTACCTATGATCATAAAAATGTTTGTGAACGCTTATTAAATGTTTATGAACGACAAAAAAGAAGATGTCACCATCTTCTTTTTCTTTTGATTGCACTGCTACCATTGAAACTAAGTAAGAATATTTCAACTTGCAGCATGAACCACGCTACAAATTTAATAAACCACCATATCAACCAAAAAGGCAAAAATAGAAAATACATTAATAATCTAAACATTAATCAATCCCCTCTATGCGAATAGCACGGCTTGCGATTGGGTCCACCTTAACAAACATACCCATTACGTCGTATATTTCCGTGTTTTCCGTTTCTTCTACTATATCATACATTGTACGAATATAACAGATATCATCATAGTTGTTTATTTCTTCATAGGCTTCTAATTTCTCTAAAATTTTTAGTTCCTGGTCCTCATCACCATAGTAATAATAATCATCACCATAATAATATTTACTATAATAAGTATCATCATAATGATAATATCGTGCTTGCCATGGGATATAGCCCTCATTACTATAATAGATACCATCGTTTTCGATCCAATCACCATAACGGTAAATATTGCCGTGACTGTCTAAGAACGCCAGGCGTGAACCATTTATAATAGGTTCTAGCAGCTTCTCCGTTCTATCATCGTGTAAGAATTTAGGGTTCATATCATAGAGATATGATACACACTTATTTACAAATAATTGTGTATCACTATAGATGCTTTTCTTTTCTTCAAAGTCACCAATAATACCATTATGTGCCATACCTAAGTTAGTTATAACATGTGTTTTTCGTAAAGCGTTTAGGTCACTAGTGACAGGAAAAGGATGGCAAGTGGCGCCATCTGTTTTCCCACTAGTAGAAATACGAAAATGCAAAATTAATGGAATTTCTTCTATATTGATTTTCTTTTTTAGATTATCAAGACTATTTAACAATTCTTTCAAGGTCATGAAACCTTTATTGATATGTACTCTATTGTTATAAGCGTACATATAACCCGCACCGTCGGGGTTGGTGTTAAACATTGTTTTCAAAGTAGTTTCATCTATCATTTTATGATGGGCTGGTTTGATTGCAATAATACACATTAGAATTCACCCCCTAACAAGTTAGAAAGTTCTTTTCTATTGCATAGATAGTAATAACCGTGTGTTTCAAAGGTTTCAAACTCCGATAAATCAATATAGTTTTGACGGCGTTTGTGCAATTCTCCGTTATTGTTATAGAGACAATAGAAAACGATTGTATCTCCTACAATTTCACCAACACATACATGATTTAAATTGATAAAAACGTTTTCATCTAAATCTTTTTTAATTGCTTGCATTAGTTCGTTTTCTTTCTTTTCTAATTCACCTAAATTTAATTCACTATCGCAATAGATTTCACGTGAATTACTGTATTCTCTACAATAATCACCATCTAGCAATAAATCCCATGTGATAACATCTGTATTACTCATTGCGACCATACAGATATTATGAACTAGTTCAAGGCTGGCCATAAATGTTTCATACTTAAGAGTTCCACGGAAAAATCTAAACTCATAAGTAGAACTATTATTTTCATTGAACCATGTAGAATGGCCATAGTGTTTGGTATTTTTCGCTTTGTGCATTGTTACGTTGCTTTTACCGATTTTTTCCCCAAAGTCGCTATAACCATAATCCCAACACTGGCGACGTGAAAACTGGAATAATTCATCTTTAAAGAAGAAAAGGATTGTTTTCAATCTGTCATAACCGCGATCATCAAAAAACGACTTGTTAACGTGCACGTGTAAACCACATGTGCCAGCGTCATGACTTTCACACTTGCCATCTAATTCACTAAAGAACCAGTCGTTATAATGTTGGTTCTTGTGATATGCTAGTGTGCATGGTTGACTAATAAATTCAAAAGCAACTGTACAATCATATTCACAATGTAATACATCTGTACTGTCACCATCTAATACGCTTGCAGCTAAACTTTCACAATCGCCGCGTACGTTGTCAACTTCTAATTCAAACCCCATAAATAAAGGACTTTCACGTGCTAGAGAACGAGGGTAATAACCATCTTCATATTTATGATAGTCATAAATAATAGGTTCCATATCTTCCCAGCAAGTATCACAATAATAATTGCCATCTCTATAATGCATATCATAATCGCTGCTGAAATAATCGTCGCATTCATCACACTTTTGAAAATCATAATCCCTTGATACATATTCATCTGTATCTGTTAGATAAACAGTATAGTTTTCTGGTT
>ENA-OUQF01000726-OUQF01000726.1-human-gut-metagenome-genome-assembly--contig:-NODE-726-length-23278-cov-7.672394_pt1 | contig 23278 bp, 33 predicted proteins | sample MGYA00237947_ERZ548826 | MGnify/ENA primary metagenome ERZ548826 (study PRJEB26490, sample SAMN05194701) | human gut metagenome | biome: terrestrial biome; feature: human-associated habitat; material... | reverse complement strand
TCGACGTGTCGGCGGTCAAGATTTAGGCTGCTTGCAGGCGTAAATTTTCATTTATCGCAGTATTTTGAGCAATTTTACAATCTATTGCAGATAGTAGACCACTAATCCGCTTTTGTATGTCAATATGTGGTAGATATAATTTTATGCTTTGAATATTCTTTATAGGCAACTTAGGCTGAACAGCTCCCACTGTTCCTTTCTTTATTTCATCTTGTCCCATATTGGATACAAGGAAATAATAGAGATACTCTCTATCAACATCTTCCCGAATATCAATTAACTTAACACAGTTTTCTGTCAGATTAGCACCATTAAGGCTTTCACCCACAACAGCAACCAATCCAATTGTTCCTACAATGCTAATAAGTATATCGCCTGTACCAACGATGTATCGTGAAATACACTTTTGTGTTTCATTATCAACGTACTCGTAACTTGATTTCAATTCAAGTGTTTTTTCTGTTAAATCTCTAATTCTGATATACGGGTGAGCGTTTTGCTCAGTTATCAGATTTACTCCTTTAGGCAGTCTTTTACCGCCTTTAACAGAAGCTATTTCACCGATGGTACATTCTTTCCAATCAGACATCATACCCAATCGCCCCCAGCTTCTCCCTGATCTCGTTTTCAAGCTCATGGGACTTCTTGAACATATCCGACAGCTCCGAAGTCAGGCGCTTCATTTTCTCATCGAACGGCTCGCCGTCATCTTCCTGCTCCTCAATGCCGACATAGCGGCCTGGCGTGAGAATATAATCCTGTGCAGCGATAGCCTGAATATCAGCCACCGCACAGAAGCCCTTGACTTCCTCTAATGTGCCGTCCTGGAATGCCTTGAACGTGTCAGCGAGCTTCTGAATATCCTTGTCCGTGAAGTCACGGTGCTTGCGGTCAACCATATAACCCATTTTACGGGCATCAATGAACAGCGTTTTGCCTTTCTGCTTCTTGCCCTTTGTGATGAACCACAGCGTAACAGGGATCGTCACGGAGTAGAAAAGCTGTGTCGGCATAGCCACGATACCCTCAACGAGATCAGCTTCAATGATATTTTTACGAATGTCGCCCTCACCGCTGGACTGCGTAGACAGCGCACCATTCGCAAGCACCAGACCGATCTTGCCATTCGGTGCAAGGTGGTGTATCATGTGCTGGATCCACGCATAGTTAGCATTTCCGGCAGGCGGCAGACCATATCTCCAACGAATATCATCTTTGAGCTTATCCTGCCCCCAGTTGGAGAGGTTGAACGGCGGATTTGCCATAATAAAGTCGGCTTTCAAGGTCTTGTGCAGATCGTTGAAAAATGTATCAGCGTGATACTGTCCGAAATCTGCATCAATACCACGGATAGCCATATTCATCTTAGCCATTTTCCATGTATCGGCATTGGATTCCTGCCCGTAAACAGAGATATTGCCCCTGTTTCCGCTGTGAGCCTGAATAAATTTCGCACTCTGTACGAACATACCGCCCGAACCGCAGCACGGATCATATACACGGCAGTTCTCAAACGGACGCAGTATCTCAACAAGTGTACGCACCACGCTTGACGGAGTATAGAACTCACCGCCCTTTACACCTTCGTATGCGGCAAACTGAGCGATACAGTATTCATAGGTGCGACCGAGCAAGTCTTTGCTGTCCTCAGTGTCGGTCATATCCATATTGGTGAACAGATCGACAACATCACCGAGAACACGCTTGTCCAAGTCAGGACTTGCGTAGTTCTTCGGAAGAACGTTTTTCAAGGTCTTGTTCTTGTCCTCGATTGCCCTCATTGCATCATCAATGACAGAGCCGATCTCAGGAGTATGAGCCGCAGCGGACACCACAGACCAACGAGCCTTTTCAGGCACGAAGAAGATATTGTCCATAAGGTATGCGTCAGGCTCGTCCTCAAAGCCGTCACCCTCAGCCACAAGTTCGTTATAACGCTTCTCAAAAGCACTTGATATGTAACGCAGGAAGATAAGACCTACGATAACTTTTCTGTATTCCGCAGCCGGAATATGCCCCCACAACACGCAGGCAGCGTCCCAGATCTGCTTTTCAAAGCCAATATTGGCAGTATTCTTTTCAGCCATAGTATTACACCTCTTAAACCTACGCTTATAGCGAGGTATTATCCATTATATTATAGCACAATCTGCACAAATGGTCAATGATTCGACGGGCGTTTTTCTAAATATTTCACAGAGGACTTATAAGTCCAGTATGGGTAAAAAAATACGGCTACTGCATCTTTTACAGTAGCCATCGCTTATTTATTCAGAACATCGCTCATATTCAGCAGAGCATCTGCTTTTTCATCAGACAGCCTGCGAAAATTCTCGATCAAGTGCCGTTCTTTCTCCGTTAGATAGGTACATTCCGTATCATCATTGAACATCTCCGCAAGTGAAGAACCGAGAGCGACCGCCAGACGATTCAGCGTTTCAATGGTGGGCTGCCGTGTGCCTTCCTCAATGCCCTTGATATGGTGTCCCGACACTCCCGTAAGCTGTGTAAGGCGGTACATAGACATTTTCTTATCTTCCCTGAGCCCCCGCAGTTTCTTGCCGACTTCCTTAAAACCGCCCCTTTCATTTTGGTTACTATTATTATATACCTTATCGGGCAATAAAATAATATCCGCTTGGGCTTGAATGTATGGACATTCAGGTGTATAATATATGGTAACAAAAGTGAATAGGAGCTGTTGCAATGAACATTTACACTGTGAGCTTTTTCGGGCATAGATACATAGAGCGTGGAACGGAGATAGTAAACCGCCTTGACAAGCTCCTGCATGACCTGATAACGCAGAAGGAATATGTTGACTCCCTGATCGGACGGGACGGAGATTTTGATTTGCTTGCTTCTGCTGCCATTAAGCGAGCTGTCCGCAGTTACAGTTACGGCAATACCCACTTCACACTTGTCCTGCCGTATATGAAAGCGTAGTATCGTAATAACGAAAAGGAGTACCTTGACTATTATGATGAAGTAGAGGTGTGTGCCGAATCGTCCGAAGCTCACCCAAAGTCTGCTATCCGAGTCCGCAATCGTAGCATGATAGACCGATCAGACCTTGTAGTGTGCTGTATTCAGCACAAAAGCGGCGGAGCATACCGCACGATACAGTATGCTGAGAAACAGGGCAAAAAGATAGTGAACCTTGCAGATGAAAGTGGAATAACCCTCTGAAAAGAAAAATAGGGCGATACCTTTGAGCTATTAGGTATCGCCCTTATTCGTTATTATAATGATTGTTCTTGTCGGTAGGTACTGCTACTGGTATGGTGTTACTATTTAGAACGGGGATAATTGTTGTAATATCTGCGTGTCCTGCCTGTTCCTTGGCAGTCATAACATCAACGCCTGCAAGGTACATATTTGTAATAAATGTATGTCTCAGCCAATGTGCTGTTATCTGCGGAATGACCATCGGAATTTTTTCAGGCGCATTCAGACTTTGGGGCTTCTTAAATTCCTTAAGACTGCCCTTGCTGTCAGTTATCAATATGCCGTCAAAGTCTCCAAATCTGAAATTCAATTCTTTAAGATAACTGTTCCACAGTTTACGCCAGGAGCTGCCAGACATAAGACTGCCTTTTGTGTTCGGACAGACAAGCATTGTCTTTGCTTTGCTCCGCTGATCCCTAAGGTATTCTGCAAGTATAGGCGGAATATTCACAGTGCGCATACCTGACTTAGTTTTTGTGCACGGCTTTATTCTGGGAATATCCTTTTCCATTGCCACTGCTTTGTTTACGGTGATCGTGCGCTTGGGGATATTGATATCGGTCCAGTTCAGAGCAAGAAGCTCACCACGTCGGAGACCTGCAAACAGCATTATCATTGCAGCCGTATGTGCCCGATGATTTGTCGGGGCAATTATCCACTTTTGTTCTTCCTCAGTCAATGCTCTTCGTGGTTCCTTATCCTCATCGTGAATATATTCAGGGGGCAGTTCGATGCCCTGAACAGGGTTAAAGTCCATTACACGATTTACAATAGCATATTGGCAAATCTGAGACATTACCGACTTATATTCCTTTAGCGTCTTATGAGCTGCCCCATCGGCGGTATATTTATCAATGATATCCTGACAGTCAGATACAGACAGTTCCGAAATTGGAATATTGCTGATATCGTCCATCTTTTTTACCCTAATTGCATATGTCTGATATCTTCCCTCGGAAATCTTTCCTTTTTTCTTGCGTAACCAGCGTTCAGCCCACTCCCCGAAGGTATCCCGTTCTGCCGAAACATCAATGCCCTTGCCAATTTTTAGCTTGACCTCCTGTACCTTGCGGTCAAGCTCACGCTGTGTGTCAGCATATACGTATTTATATTTGCCGTCTCCGAGATAGACTTTTGACTGCAATCGTCCGTCGGAGCGCTTGGTGTTCTTTGCTCTTGCCATGTTTAACCCTCCTTTTGCAGTTGACTGCAATGCCGTTTTCCCCCGTTCCGTATGGTTCGGGGATTTTTGTTTGTCAACCATTTTGTGGAGGTCAACAAAATGCAGTCCTGCGCCGTTTGAGGCGAATTTATGTCGAATATAAATCTTCGTTCATAATGTCGAAATGCCTGCGATAGCGCTTGGGAATAGTAACGGGAACGTCATAGCCAATCTCTTTTAAGGCTTTTGGAATGATACGCATACCGTCCTTGAAAAATTCTTCTATGCGTTTGTCCTTGTGAGTGATACTGCTGTAGTCAGGAGGGCAGACAAAAGTCCAGTCAGCTCCCTCACCGTCCACGACAAGGCGGAAATATTTGTCTATATCCGCATCAGAACCTTTCACTTTTCGCAAAAGAATGTTATGCTCCACCGCTTCATCTATCTGACTTGCGATAACGGTATCACCGTCAAAAGAGATAAGTACAAGGAGCGGCTCGTCTGCGTGGCAGAAAAAGCGTGCGTATATTGCTGCAAGAGACCGTCATTTGTGCCGTATTTGCCTTGCAAACGGCATATATTCGCAGGATATACAGGTACATCACATCACGCCTCTTGCGGAGGACTACGACAAACGGCTGGACGATGATAACCTCATCAGTCTTTGTCCGCTGCACCACGAAGCCGCAGAAAAGGGCGATATTTCAGCAGATATGCTGCGGACCCTGGCAGCTTCTCCCATATTCGACTGATATCCCCCCGGGCCATGTGCTTTAGTCAGATAAAGTCTTTTAGACCAACGCCTGCCCTCTGTACACAAAAAATCTGTAAAATGAAATTTTTTGACAGGGAGTGAGAAAATGGCAAGACCTTGCAAGTCGGCTGGCCTGCTGACGGAATGTTCGCAGACCAAAGCGGAAATTGCGGCACGGCAGGAAAAGGAAACCCAGCTCAGGGGCAAAAGCAAAAAGCCGCCGACTGCTCCCGGGTGGCTGACGGCAAATCAGAAGAAGATTTTCAGGCTCATTGTGGCGGAGCTGAAAGAGGCGGATATCCTGTGCAAGCTTGATGTGTGGATATTACAGGAGTGCGTCATTGCGATAGACAGTCTGGAGCAGATAGACAAGGCCTGTAATGCTGACCCCACACTCATATATGCCAAGGATGTTCTTTCCGCAAGAGAGAAAAATACAAAGATACTCTTCCGCTGCTGCAATGAGTTGTCGCTCTCGCCTCAGTCCAGAGCCAAGATAGCAAATATCAACGTTCAGGCTGACGATGGAACAGCTCTTCTCAGGGCCATTCTTGCGGGAGACGGTGAAGACGAGGAATGAATGCGTTCTGTTTTTTTTTAGAGGACCGGGCGCATTTTTTATGTCCAAATGAAATTGAAAGGATATGATGTTATGAAAAAGCTATTTATTTCTCAGCCTATGAGAGGCAAATCAAACGTGGAGATCATTGCGGAAAGAGAAAAAGCCGTCAAGTCAGCTGCTGAAAAGCTCGGCGAACCTGTGGAGGTCATTGATTCGTTTTTCAAGGACGCTCCTGTCACTGCTGCTCCTCTGTGGTTTCTCGGCAAGTCCCTTGAAGCACTTGCGGGAGCGGATATCATCTGTTTCTGCCCCGGCTGGGATACTGCGAGAGGGTGCAAAATAGAGCACCAATGCGCTGTTGAATATGGCATAGAGAGGATCTATGAGTAAAAGGGGTCGAAATCGACCCGGATAAACCCCTCGAAATCGAGGGGTTAAGAAAGGGTGATGAGATGGATTTTGAGATAAGAGCGGACGGAGTGCTGCACATAGAGGGTTATGTAAACGCCGTCGAGCGTGACAGCCGCATTGTGATGTGCCCCGAATGCGGCAAATGCGTTGAGCAGATCGCCGCAGGCGCTTTCGGCAATGCTCTGAGGGCGGCAAAGAATGTTGATATGCTGCTCAATCACGACAAGGGGCGGAAGATAGGTTCCACTTCCGAGGGCACTCTCGCCCTTACAGAGGACAGTATCGGGCTGAGGGCGTCGGCAGACATCACTGACGAGGAAGTTGTGGAAAAGGCGAGAAACGGGCTTCTCCGTGGCTGGAGTTTCGGGTTCAGGGCTACCGACACCGAAATAGAACAGCGCTCTCAGGGCGTTCCCAGGCGGCACGTGAAAGCGCTGAGCATTTCCGAGGTGTCGCTCATTGATGACAGATATCAGCCCTGCTATGCGGGCACTTCCATTGACCTGAGGGCGTATGCCGAGGGAGAAGAAGATGCGGACTTTACAGAGCTGAGGTTTGATGCTGATGTTCATGAAAAGTCTCCCGAACCCGACGCTCCCGACTTCTCCGCTTTTGAAAGCCGCATAGCCAAAGCAGAGATGAGAGGGTATGAAATGAGAGCGGAAATGCTGTCCGACCCGCCCTGAATGTGGGACGTGAGATATAATCCGTATCACGATGATAAGGGGAGATTTGCAAAAAGTCCTCATTCAAGCTCCAAAAAGAACTTGACAAAGAGCGGAGTAAATGTTAAACTTGATTCAAAAGGAAAGCCGTTCAAGTTTGAAACAGTACAGCTTCCCAAAAAAGAATATGCCGAGGTAATGAGTGAGATAGGCAGATGGTGGCAGGCCAAATATGACGGAGTTGAATTTTGCAGAATGGATTTTACTAATAAAACCTATTACTTTGAAAATCGAGGTATCGGAGATTACAACATTTACAATGTCAGGAGGAACAAGAAATGACGGTTTCAAATAAAAAAGATAAGCTGCGTAAACTGCTCGAAAGGACTCCTAAGGCATATAATGACTTCATAAACGGAACTCTGAGAGATGCAGATGAATATAACGCATACGACAAGCTTATCGGCTTTATGGAAGAAAACCCGAACGCAACCTCTTCCGATGTGACATATTTTCTCACTGTAAATATCCTGGGAATTAAACCAATTAAATAAGCCGCTCTTCGGGGCGGTATTTTATGTCCTGAAAATCAAATCAAAAAACACCGTTTTGCAGTCGGCTGCACAGCAGCACTGCAAGGCGGCTTTTTTATACCCAAACGACCAAAACAAGGAGGAAAAAGCATGAATTTAAAGTCACTTATCGAAAAGAGAGGACAGCTCACCGCACAGATGAACGCTATTCTCGGCAAGGCAAAGGAGGAGAACCGTGCGGTCTCCGATGAAGAGGCGGCACAGTTTGAAGCCCTTGACAAGGAGATCGCAGACACTGACCGTTCCATTGAGCTTGAAAAGCGTGCCCAGAAGGTCAACGACACAGGCTGTGACCTTGACGGCGGTTCAGATCTCATCGCCGATGACGGCGAGGAAAAGAGAGCTGCAAAGGATATCGTATCCGATTTTATCAGAGGCAATGAGCTGAGAGCGGGAGAGATGACCACTTCCACAACAGGCAACATTATCCCCTCAGAGTTCTCGCAGGACATTATTCACAAGTTCACCGAGCTTTCGGGCATCGTTAACCGTGTATCTGTGGTAAACAGCGCAGGCACCTACAAGCAGATCGTAGCGGACAACGACAACAAGATATCCGCAGGCTGGACAGGCGAAATTGAGGAGATCACCTCTTCCGCCGCAAAGTTCAAGACCATCGAGATAAAGCACCACAAGCTTACTGCTCTGGCAAAGCTTTCCCTTGAGGTAATCAACCAGAATGCCTTTGACATCGCAACAGAAGTCGAGAACCAGACCCTGCGTGACATGGCTGTAAAGGCTGAGACCGCTATCATCAAGGGCACAGGTACAGACCAGCCCAAGGGACTTGTAAAGTCCGGCACGGCGTTCACACTTGCGTCTGCCGCTGCCATCACAGCTGACGAGATCGTGAAGATATTCCACTCCCTCAAAAGCTTCTATCAGCAGGACGCAGCATGGATAATGAGCAACGACACCCTCTGCGCTGTAAGACTGCTGAAAGACGGCGACGGTCATTATATCTTCCACCAGAACGACCTTACAAGCGGCTATGTCGGCACCATTCTCGGCAAGCCTGTGCTGGTTTCCGAAGCTATGGACAATATGGGCAGCGAGGCGCACCCTATCCTTTTCGGCGATTTTGCAAGGGCATACAAGGTAAATCTCAACCCCGATATGTCTATGCAGATACTCAACGAAAAGTATGCTGAGTACGGCATGAAGGGTATCCTGACCATTATGTGGCTTGACGGTCAGCCTGTGAACGAGGACGCTTATGTCGTCGCTTCCTGCCCTAAGGTAGGCGGCTGATGATGTACACAGCAAAAGTGTCATTCGCAGGCAAGGTAAGTATGTACAAGGGCGAGGTAAGGGAGCTGTCCGAGGCGGCGGCTTCCGAGCTTCTCCGCTGCGGATATATTTCCGAAGTCGAGCCTGAAAAGGAGGAAGCTCATGAAACTAAGCGAGGCAGCTCTGGCAAGCGTAAAGCTTGCGATGCGCATTGACTACGACCTTGACGACAGCCTTATCGAAAGCATTATGGAAGCCGCCAAGGGATACATACGCACCTACACGGGGCTTACAGATGAACGGCTGGACGATTATCCGGAAGTGATACACGCATTCAACTGCCTGTGCATTGATATGTACGACAACCGCTCTGCCGAAATAGCCAACGGCAGGGAAAATCCCACGGTAAAGCAGATACTGGGCGGAATTGCGGTGAATTACCTATGATAACGGCAGGTCAGCTCAATGCTGTGATATGCTTCCAGCGGTCGGTGAACGATGTATGGGAAGACCACCTCACCTGTCGTGGCTACATCAACGGACTTAGCGGAAACGAGTTTTTCATAGCCAACGCAGGCTATGAGGCGGCGCTGACGGTAACGATACAGTGCAGATATCAGCCTGCGCTTATGCGCATTACACCCATGCAGTACAGAGCTGTATCGGGCGGCGTGGTATATGAGCTTATTTCCCCTGCCGATGATGTGGGCAGCAGGCACAGCGAGATAAAGTTCCGTGCAAAGCGGATATACACCGAGGAGGACGGTCAATGACCTTTGAAGAGATACTGGCGGAAGCCAAAAAAATATGTGGGCGCATGGAATGGCACTCTTTCAGGGCTGTTCCCGGTGAGCACCGCTTCGGCACCTATAACATTCCCAAAAAGGACTTTGACGGTGCTGACGAAATGGCATTTTACCGCCATTATCCCCTTGAAATTACGTTTTTCTACCGTGAAAGCAAGCAGAAAGGCGATTTTGAGGGAGAAAAGAAATTCGAGGCTGCCGCAGCGGGAGCGGGCGAGTTTTCCTGCACCATGGGCTACGACAGCGCAAACAATCTGTTCTACACACAGTATGTGTTTGATATTACAGAACATATCGAGGAGGAATGATCTATGGCAATGACCAAAAAGACCTATTACGGCTCGGGCCGTGTTTACAGCGCCGATTATGACGCAAGTACATTTCCCAAGGTTGCGGATACCAAAGCCATCACACCGGAGGAAGCGGCTGCGATCATCAAGTTTATTTCGGGCATTATGGTTGAGGATAACCAGATAGGCTATCTTAAAGACGGCTACGAGGTAAAGGTGGAGACTTCCAACCTTTCCGACAAGTCAGACCTGGGCGAGATGAAAATTGATGTTATCTCCGATGAAAAGGGCACATCAAACTTCAAACTCTTCAATGCAAACGGTGAGACTATCGCAAAGCAGTACCCCACCGCAAAGTATTCCAAGGACATCACATCGGGCTTTGGTTTTACTTTTGTGGGCGGTCTGGGCAACATGGACGAGACTGTTCACGTTGTTGCATTCAAGCACGATGACAAGAAGTACGGCGATACCGTGGTCATTGTTATCGGCAAGAACACAAGCGGCTTTGACGCTGTATGGAAGCAGGACAGCGTAACTCCCTTTGCGTGTGCATATGCCCTGGAGCCTTTTTATGATTCGGGCGAGTTCGTGCTTATGGTCGATGCAAAGGCAGGTCATGTATGGACTGCGAGTGGGAAATAACCCCGTTTGAAAAGCCTGTTTTTCCCGTTGCTCTTCCGCCTGTGGGCATTATCAATGTTCCCGTATGCTCAAAGCACACATGGGACGTTATCAACATTGCCCGCAGCGGCAGGGAGATAAAAAGGGCGGCATATCTTCTGGCGGAGATCCCCGAGGATATGCCAATACAGTCCCTGTGTGAGTTTGTGAGCGGCTATATCAAGGCTGTGAACGACTACTGCGAGGACTTTGCGGATATCTACGGCATACCCGACAAGCCCGATTTTGAGCATGACGAGGAAGAGACAAAGCTCCCTGTGCTGACATTCGGCGAACGCATTGTCAGAGAACACACGGGCTTTGATTTTGACCGCATAAACGAGCTTGATATCCTTGATTACAAGCTCCTGCTTGCCGATGCCTGCAAGATAAAAATACTCGGCAGGTCGGACGGCAGCGGAAAGGCATATCTCAACGAGTGCTGGGAGTTTATGCACAGGAAAAGCAGTATTTTTGAGTGAAAAAGGAGGGCGTATTTTGCTTGAATATCACCGATACAAGGGCATACAGATACGCCCTTTTTTGTGTTAATGAGACCGACGGCAAGGTCGGACGATACGTAAAGAAGCAGTGCGAAAAATGGCTTGAAATTGCGGACGGAAGAAACCCCGATGCGTATGTGAGCATGGCGGAATACAAGCGGATAAGCGGCATTCTCCGCCTTATGGTACACCCTGACCTTAACTGCCCTATGCTTACGGGGCTGGAAGATTATGCGATGCTGTTCATCGCTGCGGTGCTGTGCACCAAGGGCAGGGACGGCAGGCGGTATTATTCCACGGCTATCCTTGAAATTGCCCGCAAGAATTTCAAGACATTTGTTTCGGCGGTCATATTCATTATTCTGATGCTGACCGAGCCGAGGTTCGCCCGGCTTTTTTCCGTAGCGCCTGACTATAAGCTTTCATCGGAGCTGAGACTGGCGGTAAGAAAAATTATCAAGGTCTCTCCGCTTTTGGTGAAGCATTTTAAAATAAACCGGGATATGATAACCTGCAAGCTTACGGACATTGAATATACGCCCCTTGCGTACTCAAATGACCGACTGGACGGCAAGCTTGCAAACGCCTTTCTGGCGGACGAGGACGGCGCAATGGACAGCTATCCCGTAGAGGCTATGACCTCATCGCAGATAACGTTGCCTAACAAGCTTGGTATTATCATATCTACCCAATATCCCAATGAAAACAATGATTTCCTTGACCAGATAGATCTGAGCAAGAAAATTCTTGACGGCATAATCGAGCGTACAAATGTGTTTGCGCTGCTGTATGAGCCTGACATAGAGATCATCAACGACTGGGAGCATAACGACAATGTTATCTATCAGGCAAATCCTGCGGTGCATGGCAAGCCTCAGATGCTTGATAATCTCTTTGAAAAGCGGCAGATGGCTGTGCTTTACGAAAATAAGCGGGAGAATTTTCTCTGCAAGCACTGCAATATCCGCTACAAGTCCGTGGGAACCGAGGGCTATGTGCCTGTTGACAAGGTACAGTTTTGCCGCATTGAGCCTGACGACAGCTGGTGGAGAGGCAGGCGGGTATATCTGGGCAATGACCTTTCACTCACGGACGATAACACTGCCGTTGCTATGGTCACAAATGATGACGGCGTTATTGTTGCCCGTGTGATGGGCTTTATCCCTGCGGACAAGATAGAGCTTAAATCCACGAGAGAGGGCATTGACTACAAGAAATTCGTTGCCGCAAGGTACTGTATTGCCTGCGGTGATGAGGTCATCGACTATGCTGTTGTGGAGGACTATATCCTGACCCTTGAAAGCACTCTGGGCGTGACCGTTGCGGGTGCAGGCTGGGACAGAATGAATGCGCTGTCCTCGATGCAAAAGGTGGAAAGTGCGGATGATCCTATCGAATGCACCATAGTAAAACAGCATTCAAGTGTTCTGCACCCTGCCACAAAGCTGTTGAAAGAGAGCATACTGGGCGGAAGCTTCCGCTATGAAAGAAATGCTCTGCTGGAAAACAGCTTTGAAAATGCCCGCTGCACATATGACACCAACATGAATATGTACGTCAACAAGAAGCGCAGTGCGGGCAAGGTGGATATGGTGGTGGCGCTGATAAACGCCGTGTATATGCTTATGGAAAACGAACTGCTGGCAGATGATTTTGTCTTCCAGTGCATTGATATATGATAAGGAGGGATCTTGATAATGGCGTTTAAGATTTTCGGCAGAAAGAAAAGTCCTGAGTCTGTGGAAAATTGTTCTTTCCCTATAGAAGAGAGAGCCGAGACCAAGGTATCGGAGGGCGGTTCGGGAGCGGAACTGCTGGCGGCGGCGCTCAGCGGCTGTCGTGTAACTGCTGACACAGCTATGCAGGTCCCTGCCGTTGCAAGATGCGTGAACATGATAGCGGGAGCGGTGGCTATGCTGCCCATAAGAATGTACCGCAAGGGTGAGGACGGCAAGCCCCAGGAGATAACCGACGACCCACGTATCACGCTTCTGAACGGCGACACAGGCGACACTCTGACCGCCGATGCAATGCGCTACGCATGGGTAAAGGACTATCTGCTGAACGGCGGAGGATACGCTTACATCGAGCGAAAAATGGGTATGCCCACGGGGATTTACTACATAGCTTACAGCGATGTGGGCGTAATAAAGAACACAGCAGACCCCATTTACAAGAAATATAACTACAGCGTAAGAGGAAAGAATTTCTATCCATATCAGCTGCTGAAAATACTTCGCAACACCGACGGCTACGGCAAGGGCAGGGGCATTATTGATGACAGTCCTCTTGTAATTGATACGGCGTACAGCATGATAAAGTTCCAGCGCTCCCAGATGATGAAGGGCGGCAGCAAAAGAGGCTTTCTGAAAACCGAAAGCAGAGTTGACCAGAAGGTCATTGACGAAATAAAGAGCAAATGGAGAAATCTGTATTCCACAGAGGATTCCGAAAGTGTGATGTTCTTAAATGCGGGCATTGACTTCAAGGAGATATCCGCAACGGCCGTGGAAATGCAGATAAACCAGAACATACAGACCATAAACAGCGAGATACTGAGGCTTTTCGGCACATCTGACGGCATACTCAGTGCGGACACGGTAAAGAATGCCGTAATGCCTGTGCTGGACGTTATGGAAGCGGCGTTTGACAATGACCTGCTTCTTGAAAGCGAAAAGGGCAATGTATATTTCGCTTTTGACACCCGAGAGCTTACCAGGGGCGATATCCAGAGCAGATATGCGGCTTATTCCGTTGCTCTCCAGAATAACTTTATGCAGCTTGACGAGGTGAGGGCGCTGGAAGATCTCCCGCCTCTGGGTGTGAATTTTATCAAGCTGGGGCTTAATGATGTGCTTCTTGACCCCGTTACCAACAAGATATACACTCCCAACACCAATGCCATGGTTGACCTTGGTTCGGGTGAGGGAGCGGTCAAGGCGGAGCCTGTTGACAATTCTGAAAAAGATGATATAATTGATGTTAGGGGCAAATATATTCAGCTGCCCAACGGCAAAATGAACGGAAGTCTTCCAAGTGCACGGATGAAGATGACTAAGGCAGAACGAAAAAGAGTTTCAAGTCAGTTTGCCACTGACTTTCCAAATGCCGAAAAAGGCGGGATATACTGCTATGAGAACGGGAACTACTTTTACATTATAAAAGTTTACGGATTTGGAGATTATTCATTCAGCCTCAAAGTTTTAATTGAAGGCAATGAAGAAGCAATTAATTCTGTCAGAAGGAGTATAAAGCAATGGAAGGATTAAGTGCGAAGCAGGAAAAAATATTATCGCTGATAAAGCCATATGCCATTTCAACTATAGATGACCCAAACACCGAAAATATGATTATCTGTATTATACTTGGTTCTGCGGAATATAATGTAGAAGATAGGGTCATTGACGTTCTTGAGAATTTCGATGGGCTTAGTTTTGATGGCATTGTTAAAGAAATTATTTCTGTTTTTCCACCTGTTGAAATGGTTGATGATGAGGAAGAGTGACAAGACAAAATTATGCTCAATTTATCTCATAAACAGTTGGATTTTTTGAAAAAGGAGTTTTCAGTCACAGAAACCGATATCAAAAATATGGATATTGACAAATGGACTGAATTACGTGAAAAATGCTTTGAAATTGAAGGTGCTGAGGCTATGGATATTCCGTCCGACACCTGCGTTTTACCTGACAGAGGCGAAATTGCCGCAAGCATTGTTGATACGACATATAAGGCTCTTTTTTCGTAATTACAGCAAAAATCTGAAAGGAGAAAAATCGTAATGACTGCTCAGTTTAATTCAGAACAGAAAAGTTTACTGAAAAAGATTGGACTGTCGGATAATTTCAATTCGGATATGAAAGACAGCGAGGTCGAAAAGTTTGTTGATAAGGTCTCGGATCACTTGCAGATGTCAGGCCTTACAGATAACGGGCTTAATCATGAGGGACAGATATGCGAGGATATTTTGAATTTGATTGCTGACATATAAACCGCTTTGGTATCATATCAAGGCGGTTTTATTATACCCACACAAGCGTTTTGCAGTTGACTGCAAGGCGCATTTTTTATACCCTGACGGAGGTGGTGATTGTGGCTGACGATTTCAGCAATAAAATGTTCAGCGACATAGTGAACTACACCTCGGACGTGGTGGAAAAGGCTGAGGACGCAGCGAAAAAGATTTCAAAGGATATGGCTGCAATGGCTGAGGCGGCATCTCCCGTGCGGCACTATTCCACCCACACGCAGACGGTAAAGCGCATTGTTGTGCACCGTGCTCCTCCCACGGTTCCGAAAGCCATACGAGAGGTTAAAGATGACAAATATCAGCCCGGATATTTCAAAAAAGGCTGGACAACGGGTCAGATTAAGCTGAAAAACGGCAAAATCTTCGGCGCACGAAATCGGAATATGCCGACCGTCGTTCATCTCGTTCATTTCGGACATAACCTCATAACCCACGGAAAAGGCGGAGGAATTGTTCAGGGCTCGTATCTTCTCGACCACGTTCAGGAATGGGGAGAACGGGAATTTGAACGGCAGCTTGATGAATTTCTTGATAAGGAGTGAGAAAATTTGGCGAATAAATACGGATATATGGCGAAAATCGGCGTTGACACCAGCGGTTTGCAGAAAGACCTTGCAGATGTCAACAGCTATATAAGCGAAACATCACGAAGTATTTCCGCAACGGAAAAGGCTATCAAAGCCGCAGGGCAGAACGGGCAGGACGCCACGGAGCTGTGGAAAAATCAACAGCAGTTGCTGAACAAAGCGTTTGAAGCCAATTACAACAAGCTTGAACAAATGCTTTCCATTGAAAATAAAATGAAGGAAGCGATTTTGAATCACGCTATTGACACAACCCAGTACGCCGAATACAGAAACGAAATTTCCAACACCCGGGCTGAAATGGCAAAGCTTGTAAAAATGCAGAAAAATCTCGGTGATGCGTGCGATGATACAGGGGAAAAGGTCGATGATACAGGGGAAAAGGTTTCTCAGTTCGGTGATATCCTTAAAGCAAATCTCACGGCGCAGGCTATTGAGGGAGCGGTCAGAATACTTGAGCGTGCAGCTTCGGCTATGAAAGACTACGCACTTGCAGGTATACAGCTTGCTTCTGACCTTGTAGAGAAGCAGAATGTAGTTGACGTCACTTTCGGAAACAGCGCAAACAAGGTCTATGAATTTGCGGACGCTGCCGCGGAGAAATTCGGCATAACAAGGATTGCGGCAATGCAGTACGCAGGCACTATGGGTGCGCTGTTCAAATCCTCGGGCATAACAGAAGGCATTGACGAAATGTCAATAAGTATGGCAGGACTGGCAGCGGATATGGCTTCGTTCTACAACATTTCAGCGGACGATGCGTTCAATAAGCTGAAATCGGGTATTTCGGGTGAGAGTGAGCCGTTAAAGGCTCTGGGCATAAATATGAACGTGGCAAATCTTGAGGCTTATGCGCTGTCACAGGGCATTGACAAGGCTTGGAAGTCAATGTCACAGGCAGAGTAGACAACGCTGAGATATCAGTACATTCTTTCCCAGACAGCCGATGCACAGGGCGATTTTTCCCACACATCTGACTCAGTTGCCAATCAGCAGAAAATAATGCAGATGAATTTGCAGAGCGTTCAGGCAGAAATCGGTGAAAAGCTGCTGCCCGTAACGCAGGAAGTTCTCGGAATGGTAAACGACCATATGCCCGAAATCAATGAGGCGGCGAATTATCTTGCTGATGAGATGGTTCCTGTTATTGAGGATATTGCAGACAGCGTTCGTGACTTTATCGAAAGCGGTGGACTTGAAAAAGGAGTAGACGCCATTAAGTGGGTTGTGGACAACGGCGACAAACTGATTGCCATTCTCGGGGCGTTATGGGGAACGGAGAAAATTACCGAATTTATAGACAAATTCGGCGGCGTTACAACAATACTCACAGGTTCCATTGACGGTTTCGGCAAGCTTGCGGACACTATGACCGGTCCTGTGTCGGGAGCCTTCAAGACATTTGCGACCAATGCGACAACGGCGCTTACACCTGTGGGCGAATCCATTACGGGGCTTGGTTCAACCTCTGCACTGGCATTTGCGGGCATTTCAGCTGCGGCAATTGCAGCGGTTGCATCGCTTGTGGCGGTATCAACAGAACTGAATACCATTGCGGACGGAATGACACGGTTATCCGCTGAAACGAAGAAATCAGACAGCAATGTCAGCGGAATGACGGAACGTTATCAGAGCCTTACCGAAATGAGCGGGCTTGAGCAGTACAAAGAAGCTTCCGATATGATGTCAGATATTCTTTCCGACGAAGAAGAATGGAATGAGCGTTACAAAAAGACTATTGATGAGCTTAACGCACTGCAGGAAAAGAAATTCAAGACGGCAAGCCAAACCGCCAGAATGAAAGAGCTTCAGACTCAGAAAGAGTCACTTGATGCTGAATATGCGTCTATAGAGCTTTACAAATCCAAGCTGAACACGATGCTTGACAAATATGATGCCCGGACTGTTACGAGCCTTGAGCGGAGTGCAGAGGCACAGCGGCAGGCTATTGAAAATGCGGGCAAGACCAATGAGCAGGCGGTTTCAGAGGCTTGGGAGAAAATCAGAGAAGCCACAAAGGCAAAAATGGAGGAGTATGACAGCGACCTTGCCACCCACAAGATAGATGATAACACCTACTGGGCGCAGAGGAAAGCGTATCTCGAAGCCCACAGGGACGAGGAAAGCGAGGAATGGTGGAAATATTACGATGCCGTGACTGACCATTACGACAAGCTTTCCAAGACGGAAAAGACAGCCGCCGACAAGTCTGCGAAGGAAGCCGAAACCGCCCTTAAAGACAGCTATTCAAAGCGATACGAAGCCCTCAAACGTCAGCAGAAGGAAAACGGCTATGGTGACAGCTGGCTTGCGGACGAGCTGAAAAAGATGCTTTCCGAGCTTACCGAGGGCAGTGACCTGTACAACACCTACTATGACAAATGGCTTGACCTTACGGACAAAATATCCGATGCTACCGAAAAAGCCACGGAAAAAGAGGTCAAGGAGTGGAAAACATCTGCCGACAAGGTTGCAAATGCCGTTGAAAATAAGTATGAGCAGGTACAGAAAGCTTTTGAAAAAGCCAAAAGCAGCTACATAAGCGCTCTTGACCTCTCTACGTCCAAAAAGGCGGAGGACGATGTGTATTCCCGTCTGGGTCTTGCACGCCCCAAAAACGGTGAGGAAAGCGCTGATAGTCAGTACGATTTTGGCAGTGACACCATCGAAAAGCAGACCAAGGAGCTTGACGAATACACAAGGAACATGGAAAAGCTGGAGAACTCGGACATTCCCGAGGAATATCTTGAAAATATCCGTTCCATGAGCTTTGACAAGCGAAAGGAATATGTCAAGGAGCTGTTGAAGCTCTCCCCCGAACGCCTGAAAAAGCATTATGCGGATATATCAAAGTATTACAGATCTGCGGAAAAGGCAGGCAGGAGCGACACCCAGTCCCTGAGAGACGATGCGGACAAGGCTGCCGAGGAAGCAAAGAACACCATTAAGACCTCTCTTGACGGCCTCAGCTCCAACGCCTACGAAAGCGGCAAGGCTGCGGCTGAGGCGTACTGGAAAGGCTTCAAGGAATACAAGGCGGACACCGACAAGCTCATGGGTGTGACCTCCGCAGGGTCGGGCGGCACGTCATCATCGGCTGCGGCAGTAACGCCTGTAAATCTCACCATCAACGTCAACGGCAAGCAGGTCGCCACTGTGAATACCGAGGACTATCTCAACAAGATGAAAAACGAAGGAGGGGTGATAGATGTCTGACAGATACAACGGCGGTATATCCGTAAAGATAGGCAGTTATTCGCTGAAAAAGATATCCGCCTATTCGCCGTCGTGGGAGATCATCACGGACACGTTTACTGCATATGACTACAAGAACGTGAGCGTTTACAAGGGACGGCGTTTCAAGTTGAACGTCACTACGGGATATCTTACGCCTGACGAGCTTCACGCTCTGCAAACGGCGCTTTTTGCCCACAGTTTCACCATTGTGACCCCTGATTTCACGGGCGCAGTGCTGCTGGACAGCTGTTCCCAGCCTCTGGCGCACGCAAACATCTACGGAAAATATTATACCGTTTCCTTTGCCGTTTCCGCTGTGGCTGTCACAGGCGGGAGCGGCTCTCTTTAGCAGCCTGAAAATCAAGGTAGGCGGGGCGGAACTGAGCACATTCGGAGATGCTGAGGTCACAAGGTCGGTGTCGGGCATAGGCACGTCTGGGCTGTGCACATCTCAGCTGACATTCACCTGTCCTGCGCCGCTTTCGGCATACCGTGCGGCGGTGGTGGAGGTCGTAGGCGTTGACCTGCCCAAATACTACATCGACAGCAGGACGGCAAAGGACGGCACCGTAAGCGTGACAGCCCTCGACCGTATGGCGTACACCGACAAGGATTTTGATATTGGCTGGGTAGATGTGGACAGCGGGGACAGAGTTCAGACATCTGCGGTGCTCGGTGTCATTGCCATCAAGTGCGGATTTGCGGGCTATGCCGCTGTTATCCCCGACTGGCTGGGCAGTCTGCCAAAATCCATGGTGGGCGGTGTCAGCTGTGCAACTATCCTCGAAAACCTTTCAACGGTGATGTGCGGCTTCTGGTACACTTCCAACGGAAATGAGCTGGCGTTTCTTTCCTATGGCACAGCCTCGGGAAATATGCCTGTATCCGAACATTCGGCGCTGGCAATAGGCGATGAATACACGGCGCAGGGTGTGCGGGTAACAAACGGCAGCACAGTCTATGAGAGGGGCAGCACGCTGTATGATTATGACACCTTGCAGATATCCTCGGAGCTTGCCACGGACGGCACTGCGGCGGACATCTGGGGCAATGCGGAGGGCAAGGCATATGACGCTGTGAGCTGTTCCGACTGCGTTCTGACGTTTATACCGTTCCCCGGCTGTGATGTGACTTTCGGGCAGTTTCCGAGCCGCAGCTACCGCATAATGTCCGTAACGGCAAAGCTGTCATCGGGCGGCATTATGGGCAGTCTTAGTACGTCATCGCCATCGGGTGGGGAGATATCTCGCAGAGGACGGCTTGCCCGAACCGTTAACGGCAAGGTCACTGAGGGCGGACGCTACGGCAACAGCCGCATAACGTCCGACGGGATAATCTTTGAGGAGGAGTGACATGGGCAAGGCATACAAGCTGATAAAAGCTGTCAGGAAAGGCGGCTTCGGGCTGTCGGAAATGGTCCTGACCGACCGTATCCCCGACAAGGTGGAAAAGATATCAGACAACAAAGTCATTGCCACATACGGTAATTATCGCCAGATATGGACCGCCGAGGGGAGCGGAAATGAGAGGCATAATTTTAAGGAAGTCATTGAGGAGGTGGGCAGCGATGACGGCAGCTGAGGCGGCGGGGATCATGATGTCGTGGGGTAAGGGCGGCAAGGTCAAGCCCATAACTATAACGGAAAACGGAGTATATAATGCGCCTGATGGGTACACTGGATATTGCCCTGTGACTGTTGATGTGCCTGACAGATATCAGGAGGGATATGATAAAGGACACGATGACGGTGTAAAATCGGTTGTTATCAGTCCTCTGACGGTCACCGCAAACGGCACATATAGCGCCGCTGATTATTCCTGTAATGGATTTGACCCTGTGAATGTCAATGTACCGGACAGATATCAAGAGGGATATGAGGACGGGCAGGAACATGGCAAATATACATTCCCTGATGGCACATCATACAGCGATGTTGTAAATATTGTCGGCGGCGATGCCGTTGCTGATGAAACGTTGGGTGTACAGGTCAGAACAACGGAAACATACGGGGAAGATATGTATTCAACCCAAACCATTGTTTATGATTTATCGGGAAATCCATTATCAACATTGCGAAGTTGGGGATTTGCCAATAGTTTCCTGCCAACATGGGGAATGCCTAAAGTAATATATTTTTCGGTGACTGACAGCACAACAGGAGCCTGGAAGATCATATACACATGGGACAGCGGGGGCACTAACGAATATACAGGCACAGATACCTATTTGATTGGATTTGGGGCAGATGGGCACAAGTATTCGGCAAGCAATTAAATTAAAGGAGGATATTTATGGTAAAAGAAGTAAAAGGCTGCAACAGGGTCATCGAGATCACCCTTGACGGCACTGAATGTGCTGTGAAATTTGATGCCAAATACAACGGATTTGATATCCGCAACAAGTCGGGCAAGGATATCACGGTATCCCTGAAATCAGGTGCTGCCAAGGGCGATGATGGCGTTATCACCATTGGGGACGGCGAGACGTTCAACTATATGCACATGATGGGGCTGGACACTGTATATATCACAGGTTCGGGTGCTGTAGCTGTGGCGGCAAAAAATGAGGCTGCGGCAAATTTTAAGGCTGTTCGGAGAGGGGGTGAGACAAAAGAAATAACGCCCGAATCGCTGGGATATGTGTCAGGAGCAAAGCTGTTTTTCGACGGCTATTACAATTATGTGTCAAAGCACGCTGATAATGGCGTTGCATGGGTAGATATGGTAGGGTGCAATGTAATGAACAGAAACTCTGCCAATAGCTATGCAGATCTGATTGGTACCGACCACTACATCAAACAGTCGGGAGCAGCTTCAGCACTGCACATACCTGATAAATTAGAGTATGATAATTTTACTGCCGAGTTGTTTGCTGAAATCACAGGGGGCAACACTGACGAAAACGACATACTGGCAAACTTCCAGTCGTCGGGGTTTGGCATACTTACGGAAAAGGGCAAAATAAAGGCGTGTATGTATGCCCAAAGCAGTTATCATTACACAGAAGGATTCACCTATTCTCAGAACACAAAGTACCTAATGACCATTACCTACAACGGACAAACATTGTCGCAGTATGTTAACGGCGAACTCGTGGAAACGCTTGATATTCCGCTTGAAAACTACAAGAAACCTGTTGTTGACACATATCTCGGCAGCAGCGGTTCGGGCGGTGATGCCTATGGCACATATAATTTCTATCGTTTTGCAATCTATGACAAGGCTCTGACTGCTGCTGAGGTCATGGCGAATTATAACACTGATGTACTGAGATTTTAAGATCTAAAGGAGGAATGGAAATGTCAGCAAAAACAAATTACGGTCTGGTCGAATACGTCAAGGCACAGCTTGGCAAGCCGTACTGGTACGGCACATTCGGGCAGACAGCGAACGAAGCACTCTATGTTGCCAAGAAAAAGCAGTGGCCCGTGTATTACAAGTGGGAGGGCACAGCTTACGACAATTTTCCGTCGCAGTATGGCAAGCGTGTACATGACTGCGTGGGCCTGATTAAGGGCTACTTGTGGTCTGATACAGCTACCTCGACACCCAAATACAACAGCGCTCAAGATGTGTCCGCAAATATGATGCGGGCAAATTGCAGGGAACGTGGTGCCATCTCAACCATGCCTGACACACCCGGTGTACTGGTCTTTATGTCGGGTCATGTAGGCGTGTACATCGGCAATGGCGAGGTCATTGAGGCTCGTGGACATGAGTTTGGTGTAGTCAAAACCAAACTCGCACTCAGGCCTTGGAAATGGTGGGGTAAGTGCCCTTACATTACATATCTGGACAAAGCTCCCGCAATCACTATTGACGGTGCAACCGCCACAAAGCCCGGTACGACTTCCGCCATCGGCGTTGCTTCCAAAACAGTAAAAAAGGGCTGCTGGAATGTCAGGACGCTGCCCTCTGCCGGTGCCGCTGTGATAGCTCAGGTCAAGGGTGGGCAGGTACTTAGCGTCGCCACAGGCTGGTCATATGTGCCTGCTTTAGGCGGCTGGATATCGGACAAAGGACTGGAATAAGAAAGGAGATCATCATGGATAATATTAAAAGATGGTTTATAGCCATTGGCGCAGCGCTGTCAAGCTGGCTCGGACTGCTTTATGTGCCAATGATCGTGCTGATACTGTGCAACATCATTGACTATGGCACGGGGCTGTGTGCCGCAAAGTACCGTCAGGAGACTGTATGCTCATACAAATCAATTCGTGGTATCGCTAAGAAAATATGTATGTGGCTGTTGGTTGCGGTAGGCGCTATACTGGACTGGCTGTTATCTTTTGCCGCTGCGAATATAGGGGTAACGATACCGTTTCATTTTCTTGTTGCATCGGTGGCGGCTGTTTGGCTCATCGCCAACGAGCTCATATCTATACTGGAGAACGTTAAGGATATCGGCGCACCTCTGCCGCCATTTTTGCTGAAACTGGCGAAAAACATAAAATCAAAGACGGAAGAGGCTGCGGATATGCAGATAGGTTCAAAAGAGGATAAATAAAATTTTCTCCCGCTCTCGATTGAGGGCGGGAGATTTCTTGTTTAGGGAAAAGT